>Ga0123354_10001851_pt1 | contig 26745 bp, 7 predicted proteins | sample TergutLab28metaG_2_FD_97872 | JGI IMG/M metagenome (GOLD analysis project Ga0123354, IMG submission 97872) | Labiotermes labralis P4 segment gut microbial communities from Petit-Saut dam, French Guiana - Lab288 P4 | ecosystem: Host-associated > Arthropoda: Insects > Digestive system > Gut ...
AAAAAATAATGACAATTATTGCTGGCGTTTCCTGCATGATATTTGAACACCTTGCTGTAACAAATTCCACTCCTGTAGACGAGAAACCAAAAGTTCCGACTGAATTTTCGAAAGATTGGGTCTCTCACTAGATCATTAAGTTCAGACTGCGATATAAGATGAGGTACAGTTAGTTCCGGGAAGTCAGGTTCCACACTGGAACATGAAGGTCCAGATTCGTCTTCTGGCGAGGTGCTGGTCGGTCCTTCGTCACGCAGGGTCTATTGTTGAGGTGGCTTACGAATTGGTAGGGAATCGTCATGCTTAATTGGTCTTGGGGCTGAAGGAATATTGGGGTAAACTATGGTACGTCGGTACAACACGTTGTTTTCTCCTTTCTAACACCCTGAGGGTGTCTTAACACTGACGGATGAATAAGCGTTTTGTTGCGGTTTGTCTGCCTGGCCGCGCCTATAAACCAGCCGACTGCAAGCGTTTGTTCTCTAAATGTGCCTGTTCCTCGGAAAGTTTAGTTGATATCACAAAACGGATTGCAGATCTGTAATCAACCCCCAAAAATACATTCAAATACATTAAAATCACATAATTTTACTGCGGAGAAAATTTCATTGTTCAACTGTGTTTTCTTGAATTTACAAGCCTTCTTGGCAGTCAGCGTTTACTTGTGGGATATTAATTGAAATAATTGTATATATAAAATTAAAATACTTTGCCGAGTGACACATAATTGAACTTGTTTAATAAAGGGAATGCTTGAAGTTTGCTAAGTACAGAATAGTAATAATAATATTAATAATATCACTCCTACGAGAATTTCAACCAGACTTCGAGTATGAAGTGTAATGTTGCTAAATCAATGCTTGTTTGAAGTTATTTGTTTGCATGCGATTTACTTACAAATTCCAATCCAGAAGTTCGCGCACGCAGTTCTTTGTTTTGATGATACTTCCTTAATTTTATCGTACATTTATCCAGTTACAATTAGTGTTGCTGCATTTCACTACTGCACGTCACTTACTGATAAGCCATCCGCCAAATAATGTGTGCTTATTCAGATGTGTGGGTGTTGTTTGTGCTCTTTTCGCCCAGCATGGAAACTGCTTATGCAATATTTGTCTATAATATATCTGTACCCAGCATTTCAGCATGACTTTCCATTATCTGAAGTTACGATATTTTTATAATAAATATGAGAAAACTTAGACTGCTTGGCTTTATTTAATGTTTACATTGTAAAATTTTAGTTTAAATAAATTGCCAAATTTAATGTTTTGCTGACCGTGCATCGTGACATATCCGTACAATAAGAACCAACAGGATGCACTTTTACTTTAAGTTTATTTCAATAATTAACCTCTACGTGTTTCGAGCAGGCTTACTGCCGATCGTCAGGAGGTACTACATTATATATACAGAAATTGGTATATATATATATATATATATATATATATATCATGCGTTTGTGTTGACTGTCTGTTGGCAGGATCGGGCCAAGAGCCAGTCAGCCTAACTCATGACATATCAATTGTTGTATTACAGAGTAGTACCTCCTGATGATGAGCAGTAAGCCTAATCGAAACACGTAGAGGTTATTTACAGATAAATTGAAAGCAAATAGTGCATCCTGTTCGTTCTTATTGTACGGATAAAGAAATTATGTTCTTCAAGTATATTATTTCTTTGGATTCAACGACTTGAGTTCTTAATTGTGTGGAATATTAGACAAGAGGAATTTATTGATTAATTCACGCAGTTCGATAAACAACTGAAGTGCCACTGGTCATTTTCTTGTAAAGGTTTTCGTGTCTGTGTTCATTTTGCAAGGAATAAGTTTCAAGATGTGTTTTCACGTCATACAGTTGTACCTGACCTCCAACGTGTCGACCTCTGATTTCAACATGGGATACAGCATGACTGGTACCCTGGAGCGAGGAAGCAAGAAGAGCAACTCCTTCCAGATGACTCACTTCGCTGTCATCAGACGCCGGGATTATGAGAAACCTTAGTCCGATACGCAACTCTGCTCTGCAGATAAGAATGTCAACGAGGAAAGCCAAGATGAGGAAGAAACATCGACAAACATAAGCAACAGCAGTTCTTCTTGCTTTCTTCTAGACAGCTGATTAGAAAATGTTTTGTTGGTTTTAACAGATTTTGATAAGGTCAAAAATATTTTGTCTGTGTCTGGTCGACGGTAAACTTTATACGTCCTATAATATGATTAATTTGAACTTTTTCCCCAGATATAGGTGAAACGGACATAACATCTCATTAACATTTATTTATGTATACTAAGATGACGTTTTGGAAAAAATGGGTTCTTACACATTTTATCGATGTAATACAGTGACTGTTATTTTATTTCGTATGTGTGTTCGTGTGTGAGCGTGTTGTGCGTGTTGTGTCAGAACTATCTGAAAAAAAAACAACCGGTGTTTGTATCAGATGTACAATAATTCTGTTCTTAACTTAGTTTTAATTTTCATAAGGAATTATGTACTAGTTTTTATTGACTTAATGTTTTTTGCTCTGTGCATTGTGATATAATCGTAGAATATAAACCAACAAAATGCACCTCTGTTAAACTAATATTTTAATTGTTACAGTGTCTTCTACATGTTTCGAACCTGAGGGTTTATCGTCAGGAAGAGGGTAGTACGTACAGTTATGGTATAATTTGTTTGCTTACAAACGTTATAAGCAGTCTTGTAGGCGGAACACACACTTCCACCTACAAGACTACTTATACTCACTCCATGGAGCAGAGTCCTTCTTGAGAAGGTAACAGGTTTTCAGATAGTCAAGAAATTCCCCGCATTTTATGGAACCCGAAGGTTTATTACCGCATCCACAAGTGCCCGCCACCTGTCCCTATCCTGAGCCAGCTCGATCCAGTCCATACTCCCACATTCCACTTCCTGAAGATCCATCGTAATATTATCCTTACATCTACGGCTGGTTCTTCCAGGTGGTCTCTTGCCATCAGGTTTCCCCACCAAACTCTGTATACGCCTCTCCTCTCCCGCATACGCGTTACATGCCCCGCCCACCTCATTCTTCTCGATTTTATCACTCGAACAATATTGGGTAAGCAGTACGGATTGATAAGCTCCTCGTTATACAGTTACCTCCACTCACCTGTTACCTCGTCCCTCTTAGGCCCACATATTCTCCTCAACACCCAATTCCCAAACATCCTTTGCTAACATTCCTCCCTCAATATGAGAGACCAAGTTTCACAACCATACAAAACAGCAGGCAAAATTATAGGCTACTAAAATCGTTGGCATAACTGTACGTAAAGTCGTCTTCCTGAAGATGACCCGTCGGTTTCGAAACATGTAGAATACATCGTAAAAATTAAAATATTGTTTTAACAAAGGTGCTTTATTGGTTTATATTGTGGGATTTATTAACTCTTAATTCTTATATAATTTTCTATGGTCAAAAATAACAGCCTTTTATTGAGACATTTTCTGTCAAATGACAGAACGTGATAAAATTTTCAGTTTTTCTGCATGTGTAAGGTACTAGAAATCCTTCTATCAAGACTTTGGTCATTAGTTTTTGCTCTATGACATGCATCTGGGACTATGCTGACCCAAATTCAGATTCTCTGGCGCAAAGCTTTGCAGAATTAGCCTAGAAACACAAGATGCTGCGTTATTTCCTGCAGTGACATTCTTATGCTTTCATTACTCAACATATATACTTAAAGGTGACACCTAATGGGGAGGTCTTATGTCCGTCCGCATGTTTCAGCTCCAAAGTTATGAAACGCATTGCTTTTAAATGTAGTATTTGAAAGCTCACGCTGAGAGTTGTCAACAAAATTTTGCATTAATGCCGACAATTTCAGTAAACCCCTTAATTTTCACGAAGCTCAAATGAAACTACCTAATCGTATTCAGAAAGGGTCTTTGAAAAGGAAATGCAAATGGCACAGCAGCGTAACGTAGCGATGCATACAAATGTTAAAATTCTTTTATATTGCATGTACGTCATGAAATGAAGGAAAGAGCGGGAAGGAGCGATTTCCAGAATGTACAGACCGAAGAATAAAAACCAACTAAATGCCACTTATTGCTTTATTGTACTACTTATAAGCTCAACATGTTTCGGGCACTACTATGCCCGTCATCAGGAGCTCGCGACTGTGATGTTGATTACCACATTGGCTGCAGCCCGGACACTACTCCAGCCTAACCGCACCTAACCTCGAACCTACAGCAAGCCAAGAACGAAACGACCAATGTGGCAATCAACATTATAGTCGCGAGCTCCTGATGGTGGGCATAGTAGTGCCCGAAACATGTTGAGCCTATAAGAAGTACAATAAAATAATAAGTAGCGTCTAGTTGGTTTTTATTCCTCAGTTATCACAATGATGCCCGGTCCAACAAACATCAAAGTCGTACAGGCCGTTTGCTCTTTGCCATCCACAGCTTTTTTATCGGTTACTGACAGCAGACACAGCTGCTATATACTGGACACTAAAAGTGTCTTTCTTCTTCAGTACATTAAACGCGTGATCTCAGTATTTAAATACGTTTAATTATTTTCTTTCGAAACAATTTTAACTGCATGTACCAAAACAATCTTGTTGCTTTTCTTTTTCGGTGACATTTATGTGACGTAACATACGAAACGTAAACCAATAGTTTATACGTGTATATTCTGGGGATGATTAAAATTTCTATACCTTTGCATGAAAATTACGTAAGTTTTAAAAACGTAGTTTATCGATAATTAAATATTTAATTATGCATTTTCTCCATTAATGCAAAAATAACAAAAAATGCAAACACTGAATTTTGTTATTTTAAAAATACGATGTATTTTTGAAAGATATTGTCTCCATTGACCGAAGAGTAAGGACGATAATTCTTCTTGTACAGTCTGTTAAGTAAGTTATTCGAATTTGGACTGGAGTTTCGCTCAAATTAGGGTCTTTATTAAAATGGCGCGAAACAAAAGTTTAAAATTGTTTGTGCATGAAGCGTATGCGAATTTTCTTCAAAGTACGTTTAGTTGTCTAGGATAGGTAACGAGCGGACAGAAAGACAGTAATGACATTTCCATTATAATTTAATCTGTGCACTTTAAAAAACGCACAACACTTTATCTACTAAATTATGTATTATGTAGCGCAATGTGCTTTGCATTCATACGCACGTTTGTGTGTACAGTACGTGTATATCAATAACGATTAAGTAAGCAAAGTAGCAAAGAAAACATTTTTAACTTTTGCGTAGTGCAAACTGGGCACTCCGTTTAATCTTGTAACATTGCTAACGCAGTAATGGCTCCAAAATACTTACAACAAACTTTTATGAATGTTTTAACGCGTTTCATATACATATGTATATTTTATCATACTCCGTCCCTCGTCCGACGTGAATTCTCTTCATCCGAAAGACGCATAGGCTGTAGAATTATCCACCTTTCCTGAAATCCCATTTTTACTTTTATAAAGCCACATATTTGCATACAAAATGTAATGCAAAGTAGATAAAACGTCTTAGGCTTAGTATTTCCGTTTATGTTCTTTGTTCCTTGGAACCTTAAATTTTTTAAAAATTTCTTACCGTTATTTTTCAATCGCCGTCCTGGTAGATAAATTAATGCATAGTGTTCGGTACCAGTTTGTCCAGTGGGGTTTAAAATTCTGCCTTTAGCTAAAATATGCAATTAAGAAACAGGTTATTTTCGCATGCAATCATACGTTTTAATAAATGCTACAAACTTTTAAGGAAATTCTAGGGCCCTGAAGGTTTGTTACGAAAAGGTACAATAGTTTTTAATGAGATTTCCAGTCATGTTTTGTGAAATATTGGTTCTACCGTTAATCAGGTCGCTTGCTACATAGAGCTAATCACCTCTTCTGACATCCTAGACGCCATGAAGTCGCGTTTCATTATGATTGGGCCGGAAAACTTGGGCTTAAGGGATGTCAACTCAGTTTCCTTCTGTGTGGATGACTCCCTTATTAATCCTCAGCTTTGGTAAGGAACAAAATCTCTCTCCCCCTTACTGCAACCGTCTGTGAAGAGACAAAGTTCGAACGCCAAACATTGGAAGGGGAAAGGGAAGCCATGCAACATTGAGAAGAGTTCCGGATGGCTGGGCCGAGTAAATATTAGCGTCAGTTAGTCTGTTCGTCATTAACATGAAAGCATGTGTACCAAAACAGAAATCAATGAAGGAAGCAAAAAAGGAAGAAAAATCGGCTAAGATTATTGTGATTACAGAACCCAAATTACCTATATTTGGCAAGAACGCTTAAAAAGGGCGCACCGTGAGGCGTGGAAAATAAGAGACCAACATGTCAAATGGATCGACAGACTAGTTTTAGGTAGAATAGCGAAAATATGGAGGAAGGTTGAATTTAGACGCGTCTACATATCTTGTACTGTTTATAAAACTTTATTGGAGTGATAAAATCAGGGGGGGTGATTATGAGGTTCTGACGGCGTAACTATGAAGATTGCTGTCTTCTGCGTTGTGAAGCCGTGCAGTCTGGTAGAATTGTGTCGAATTTCGTTCTGCCCCTTTTCCAAATGTGTGAAAATTTTAATCTTCTACCAAATTACACGATGTCATTTTCCAAATACAACAATTTTAAATCAAGCAGGGTTAGAAGTGGGACATAGAATAGGTTTGAAGGAGGAAAATGTTTATTAAATTTATTCTGGGAACCTGAATAGCAAACATCAGCTCCACTTGAGGTACATATGGCGAGAAGAAGTGTCTTCCAGTGTGGGAGAATTCACTGATTACGTTTTCTCGGAATAGTGTCCAGTGGTTAGCTCTCATGGGCATCGTAATCGTTTCCAGGAGTTGGATGTTGTAAGGCCTAATCATCTGAATAATTTTTGATGGCTAAACACAGTTCTTTGCTCACAGTTTTCACGAATTTATTTACATACTTCACCACAAACAGTAATGATCATCCGCCTGTTTATAACTTGGCGTCATATCCTTTTATCCTGTATTGGACACAGACGAAATCCAATTCAAGGAGCCTCGAGCGATTCAAAGGCATCCCATGTACGTGAGGTAGTGGGTTGGGAATAAACCTGGAAGTCGTTTTAGATAAACTTGCTGCCTGTTTATTCAAGGTTGAAATACGTGAAAAAAGCAGGTTAATTCTTAAAGGGGCGGTTTCTTTTGCATTTCCACGCTGCGCTATATATCCACTAAACATTTAAAGTAAAAAAATCTAAATGTTTGGAAACTTTCAAAGAAAACAGAAAGTTGTTGACTTTTCGAGTTATGGGTGGCTACTGACGGCAACATGCCTTCAGCTTGTGGAACAGATCGATCATTGTTTGGAAAACAGAATAATCAGAATCAATGCAGCTGCATTTGAAATGAGAATCATTCATCGAAAGACTGTGTTAGAATGGACGAAGGGCCAAATGAGGACTTCTGCTTTGAGGGAACCGTAAAAAGATTTAAACTTGAAATAAATATTTTGAAAATTAGGACTTTGGATAAGAGGAATACGGTATGTCTTGTGACAATATCTTATCTTGTAACAAAACTGCCCTTCTTTTCTTCGCTTTTGTCTATATCAGGACATTGTGTGCTGCACTAAACGTAAAAAGGCCGAAAAGTATTGGTAATGAATATCAATACAGTTTACAGTTCTGAAAAAAAAAATTAATGGAAAGGCAGTAATTCTATATACTTTCGACCTGCTAGTTTTAAAACGTGCTTTTCGAGTTATATTATTAATTATTTACATCACTATACTTATCGACCGCAAATCCTTTCTTTTTCATTCATGCTACAAACAGACGTGTTTGTTGAACCTGGAGTCATCTGTATGTAATTCCTAAGTGTATATTGCACATTATGCCCACAATAATTATAACGAAAGCATAATTTAATTACTAAGCAAGGTTTTTCGTTTGTTTCATTTATTTTGATAGAAAATGGTTTGTACAACCATGCAACGTAATAAAAAACAAACATGAATTGTTTCAAAAAGTGATCCCGTTTCAGGCCCGGTGTGGCCCAGAGGGTGGGTAGAGGTGTAGCTCTACTCTTCCATGATCGCGGCACTAGAAGGGGTGAGCGGTCAGCAGCACGCCCTGGCCGCACTTTACCCCCGGTAAAGACCCGATACCCATTTTACAGGAGGCTGTGTGGGCCCCAGGGCCGGTCTGGACGGGCGGAAAATCTCGTCCCCACCGAGATTTTTTTATTGTATCTAGTATTACATGTCAATACATAACGGTTGTTGGATCCACTGTTGGTCCCTTTAATCAACGTTATTGTTATACATTTTTATTTGGTCTCTCAAGTGTACTGTGTCAACGGTCATGATGTGTCATGGAAGTCTATTTATCGTAGTCAATGACTGTCAGGTAGTTAGTTGCCAACGAGATTCCTTCCCCTCGTGTGATTCAACAGTTTCCATCGTGTTCGGAGCAGGAAATCCATGAAGTCGTGTAGGGTTAGGGTTGTCCGTTGTTGGTGTCTGAAGATGACGACGTTTGCTATCAACAACAATACTGCGTTATTCCGTTTAGTGGGCCATATCTTGAACTGTGGACGTAGTATCCTTTCATCCGGTATTCTGGATGGAATAGTTCGCAGTATCAGTGCAATTCGAGTTTACGTGTATTGCCATATACTTCTTGTTCCACCGCACGCCGTCAGTCTGTGTTCCAGTGTATCATCCATTGTGCATCTCTGGCAGGTGATCGAAGGTGTCATTTTTATAAGGTATAGTCGTGCGTTTGTGGGAGTTAGATCAAGTACCACCTGGTACCATATACATCTCGTGTTATCAGATTTTGGGGCATCTTTTAAATTCTGCCATATTCGTGTCCAGTCTGTGTTGGGCCATATTTTTTGTATACGCATTTCAGGGGATCCAGCCGCAGCTCGTATGCTTGTTAGAAGGGCTGCGTAGTCTTTACTTATGGGATTTATGGTTTTCAGTGTCACATCTTATGGGCGTGTATGCCGCTTCAATATTATAACGGTATAGTTAGTCGAATTTCGCTGGTATCCTTCTTATCTGAGGGGGGTTCGGGGTTCTTTCGTGTAGGTACCACCTTGTAAGCCAGTCCGTTGTGAAAGTAGCTTTTTGATGTCCTTGCTTTTCCATTCTGAGGATGAATAAGATCATACATTTCGCCATTATGTGAATCAATGCTCTACCTCCGGCTTCTTTGGGTAGTTGTAACGTAGATAGTGGGACTCTGAAAGTTGCACCTTTCCATATGAACCAAGAAATCGCTGTGTTCATCTGCCTTACGCTGTCCGTAGGAGGGGGAAATATCTATGTTGCGTACCATGCTGTGGCTAATATGACCTCATTTATATAGCGAATCCCATAATCAAGGTTCAACGCTCTTTGGTAGGCGTTCTGTGTATGAGTACGAATCTTAGAAGTCAGCATTGCCCATGATTTTTTCGCCGATTCGTTTATTTTTACTGTCATATGAAAACCAAGGATTTTTATGTCCTCGTAATATTTGATTTTCATTATTGGTGTCGTTTTGGTCCATGAACCTGGGGCAATGGCACTTGATTTGTCTTCGTTCATCCTTGCACCAGTGGCGTTCATATATTCGTTAACTATTTCCTTTATCACATCTATCTCGCCGGAATGTGTTATGAAGATCGTAATGTCGTCAGCGTATGCTACTGCAGTCGTTTTGGTAGTATTATGTCTAACTTTTATTCCATGGAGCTTTGAGTCGAGTTTAATGAGAAGCGGATTTATGCACAATGCAAAAAGTATCATACTAAGTGGACATCCTTGTACGCCGCTTGCTATTTTAATTGGAGTGGATGTGTGCTCATTTAGTGTCAAGCTTGAAGTGGTATCGGCGTAGATGGTTTTCAGTCGTTCACAGAAGGTATCACATACACCGTATTCTCTCAGAATATTAAACAGATAGGTGTGTGATGTATTATCAAAAGCATCTTTGAAGTCGATCGATAGTAGGCATATCGGTTTTTGTGTATCTTCAGCCTACGCTATAATAACACGTATTGTGGCGGCCGCTTCGTAGATAGTTTTATCATTTCTCCCACAATATTGATTATGGTGCAGTACTTCTTCCATTCTTATGCGTAGGCGGTTAGCTATGATCCTAGTGAGTATTTTATAATCCCTATTATGGATCGTGAGGGACCTGTAGTTCTTCGAGTGAGCTGGAAAACATATTTTTGGTAGACATATTATGTAGCCGTGTTTTTGCGCGTCAGACGTTCTTCTTTCCAAGTACATGATGTTTATGATGTCGAGCAGTTCATTCTTGATGATATCCCAAATTTTCTTGTAAAATTCATGACATATTCCATCAGGGCCTGGAGCTTTGTTTCGTTTCCCTTTTCTCACTGCGTCGTGTAGTTCATCCATAGTGATGGGGAGGTCGAGTTCTTCTTTCGCTTCTCTTACGATTGTGGGTATGCTACAAGATATCAGCTTTTTGTAACTACATATGTCGCTCTGGATATTTCAGTATTTTAAGTCACGGTATTCCTTAAATATACGCAGTATAGATTCGTGGTCAGTTTGAAATTGTCCTTGATGGTCAATTATGCTTGTAACCATACGTGCTTTTTAGCGCTTCCGTGACCGTATATAGTGGTAAGTGGTAATGCTTTCATTTGGAACGGCATCAGTATCGTCTGTATCCAGCAATATCCCTCTCATATTTTCGCATTGGAGACGTAATATTTTCGCTTTTAGACGTTGTATCGCGATAGCGAGATTCTGTGATGTGGTGGTTGATTGTAGAGCGTGGTAAATTGCTGTATAGTAGAATTCTTCCATGTCCTTTCTGTCTCTATTTCTCGAAGCTCCCTCTCGGAAAGTTTGTCGTATTCGTTGTTTTACATTACGATTCCACCAAAGTACTGCGTTAGGGTAGTATTTCATGTTTCGTTTACATTTGCTTCATAATATCATTAAACTGTCACAAAAGGTTTTGTCGTCCATGAGGAATATGTTCATTTTCCACAGTCGTCTTTTCCTCAAATTCGTCTGATGTATGTCAATCGTATTGCTGCAGCAAGATAGTCAGTTAATGGGGCTATGATAGTCGCAGCCCCTTGTTTTCGTGTCTTTAGTTGGTCTGTTAAATATATCCTGTCGATTCTTGTGGCACCATTGTTCGTGTAGTGGGTGTACTGAAGTTGCTTTGATGTCTGTTCCCACGCGTCATGTAGGGCAAATCCTGCTATTGTGGCGGATAATGCTTTATTAGGTTAGGCACTTCGGTACAGTCTGCAGGAGAAAGTACACAATTAAAATCGCCTGCAAGTAGTATTTCTCTTGGGCCTGTTGGGAGTAAATACGCAAGTTCGGTGGTAAAGAAGTGTTACCGTTCATGTTTCTTTTCAGCCCCCGATGGAGCGTATACATTTATTAACCAAGTGTCTTCGAATAGTCCAGCTATCCCTCGGTCTGGCGGTAGTTTTTTAATGTTATTAACAGAAATCCCTTCCTTCATGAGGATTGCTGTACCACGTATTTCGGTGCCTTCATTTATGTGTGCGCTGTAGCCGTATATGTTGGAGAGGTCGTTATTTGCTACTTCTTGAAGGAGAGCAATGTCTATGTCCTGTCTTAGTAAGAAATTTGTAAGCATTTGTATCTTCATTGGTTAAGAGATCGCGTTAATGTTTAGAATAGCGATTTTATATGTATAGTTCGTGTGTGTATCTTGTTTTGAGATTCTGGGGTCATGGGGTTATAGTTGTTAGGATTGGTTGGGCGGTTTTTGTCTTGACTGACTTCTTGTTCTTTCACGTGCTGGTATGGGATCTCTGTCAACCTTGATTTTTTTTAAGCGTTTGGGACTTGACATTTGGGTTTGTGGATATTTCATGTTCTCCATCGTACTATCTTCACTCTCTTTTTCATCTTGTATGTCGCTCTTTTTCAGCTTTGATTTATCTCGTTTTGTTCCGTGTTCCTCTTGATCTTGTTCGGCATCTATGTCAGTATTGATGAGGTCGTCCCATTTGTTTACGCATGGAGTTTCGTTTTGTGTGAACTGTGAGGCCGTCTGTATCTCTTCCTCCAGCAACTGATTGTTTTCAGTTTCTTGAATATAGTCGACGTGTCATGGAGTCGGTACCTTTTAGGCTTGGGTGGGGATCGTTGGTCGTTGGGTCTGTTTGTTATTTTCCATGTGACTCACTCGGTCTTGCCGTCAGTACTAAGGGTGATTGTGTCTTCTCGATTGTGGATGTTAAAGCATCCGTTGTATCATTGCATTCGGATAATATTACATTGTTGTGACCTCGTTTAACCATATTTGCCCACGAGTTCTGGTCATGGTCGGTGTGACTACCCGGTTGTCTCATTCTTGGACATTCGTTTATTTGATGGCCTTGTTCATTACAGCGAAAGCAAGTCATTGGTTGTTCTTCGTAGGATATAAGAGCACGGTATGGGATGGAATATGTTTCTTTATTCCTATATCAACAATTCGAACACCTGACTTCACTTGGAATCTGTATGCGTGAGACCACACCTCATCATGTATTTTTGACGTTTCCATAATTGGACATTACATTTGTAATTTGGGTTTCTGTCACTTCAGGGGACAGGGTGGACACTTTCACACGTTTTATTACCTACTCCGGCTATATCGAATTTCACTTTTGATATTTCGCCATTAACATGATGGAATTTTATATCACCTTGAATAGGTTGCAGTACTCTCATCATACTTTCAGAGGATATGAATTTGACCTATACTTTTCGCAATGGACCATCGATCTGAATGACGCGGATTTCGTCTTCTTTTATGTGGACGGTTTCATCTAGCCATTCGTGAATTTGGCACGCATTTATTCTGGGGCTACGTTTATCAAAAGAGAATACTAGGGTATTCTGTCTTATCACCCAGCTTAGTGATGTATTTACTTACGTGGTTAACTGAGCTACCTCAAGTGGATCCAAAGTATAGGATTGAAAGTAGCGTACACGATAACTTTCACTTTTACCACTACTGCTTGGAGCGATTTGCGTGGTGCACACCCTCACCGCCTCGCTGCTCAAAGCAGACTGATTCGATCCCGGACCGTCCAGCCCGTAGCTCAGTCGCTATACCGACTGAGCTACCCGGCCCACGAAAATTGTTTCAAAAGTCGCATCAAAAAAAACTCAAACGTTTGTTTGTAGTGAGAGAAACGTGTTCTACGCTTGTTAAGAATAGGAAAATGCAGTCTTTGAGCAGACCCACATGATTATCACTGTGGGCAGTAAAATTGTTGTATACAGTACCTTGTTTCAGTGATTCGGTTAGATAAAAGTGGGGCACTGCGCATTATATTAAAATATACGTTTTTACTCTCTGAGGGGCGTTAAATTATTCTCAATTCTTACTGGTGTAGTCTTTCCTTTTTTTAGTTTTAAATACCTATTAATGCGTACTTTCTACTGCACACCCAGTTTTGTAGGCTGTTTGAAATTTGTCATTTCTTTAGTACCAACTTTTAATTGTCTTCTCCAAATTTTTGTTTCCATCACCTTAAGCACGCATTCTCATAATTCAAGAAGTTTAAAAACTGCAGACTATCTCACGTAAATTTCTTTTCCCTCGTATTTTTATAAATCGTTTCTAATCAGTACTCCTGATCTCCCACGGTCACACAAGTAATCAGCAGTATTGATTCTATCATGATGCGCTTTCATAAAATTTCCCTTTGCCGGCGTTATACAGTGAGTCTACAGAAAATCCTTCCGTAGCCAAGAAGACAATTTCATTTAGGTCGAATAACTTGCCCAGGGGGGTGGTAGAATCTGGTTGTACAACGTGCAGCATAGACCATTTGTTCACACACATCTTATACGCTACAAACTTGACTACATGTAAAACACATTTCCCTAACACTCAAAAGAAATTGTTCCTACTTTCTACAGGAACTCTTCACAACTTTAGAGTAAGAAGCGACACGTCTCGAAACCTTATTTGTATCTACATAGAAGTGGTTTAATTTTTTGCCTGTTGCTTTCATAGTCCTAGACAGGGCTCTGGAAAAGCAATCATCCACCCACCACTGGCGAGTTTGCATACGCCCCTAGCCAGTACATTCTAACTACTTGAAAGTGTCAAGAACATGTGTATTTTAACTGCTAGTCGATTCAGGTTACGTTTCTTGAGTCTTAAACTAGACACATGTTTGTGTGAACAAGTCTGCCTTATTGAGATTGTGTGGCAATCCTTATAGTAAAACCAACTAGATGCACTTATTTCTCAAATTTATTTCTTAATGAAACTCAGCATGTTTGGGACAGTTCCGCTGTCCGTCATCAGGAGCAAGCTGTCAGCAAACCTGTATGACATATGACCAGTGCTGTGTGTACAGTGAAAAACTCATGATGATGGACAGAGGAACTGTCCGAAACATGTAGAGTTTCATTTCAAAATAAATTTGAGAAATTAGTGGATCTAGTTGGTTTTATTATAAAGATTTGTCACGATGCACGATCACCTGAACGTCAAACTGTGCGGTTAAATGCTGCAAGGGATTTACTTGGTATCTAGTCATTTTGTTTGAAGTAATATAGTGAGCTTAACAACTAAAAAGTTCTTAAGACCTTCAGATCCATTGCAAATGCACTTAACTTGGTCCAAAATAATAGAGTTTAAACTAACCAAGCATAACATGACCCAAGTCTATATTGTGGTCTTCTCGGTTATGACGCCGTGCACAAGAATAAGAAAGAGGACCTACGTTCCTCCAAATTGTCCGTAAATTTCTACGACACTAAAATACATTACTGCTACATGGATCTTCATCATATAAAAGCTTTCATATTTCTCTAATGTGATAGTAATACAGTGAAAATCATGCTGCACAGTTTAATGCTAAATTTAACTTTATTTTGAGCAGTAGCTCTGCATGTGCCTTCTAGCGGCGAAACTAAGTTGTGTGTGCTTTTATGAATGATTCGGCAATATTCAGTGGGTCGCAGCAGCAGTTTCGTATAGGAATCCCCTACTGACACTTCATCGAGCTTGGTCATAGTGTTATATTTAAATTCCGAAATTATTTCATTAGTAATTATTATTATTATTATTATTATTATTATTAGCCATTTGTAGTCTATTAGCCTAGTTCTAGTCCACTCTAGCCCACTTCTGAATCTGGTCCATATAAATCTTAGTGTTGTCAGTTCAATAAGACGTGGAAATTGAACTGATACTAGTGTAGGTAATATTCTTGTAGTCTAGAATGTATGTAGCCTAATTAGAAGCAGAAGTAATTTCATTTCTCTTTGTTCAACACATTTAACTGCAAGAGTGAAGTGCAATTTGTAGTGTGATGTGTGTATACTTATAATTACTATAATTTGTAATTTTTGTATGTGTTAAACTTTGGGGTTGACCTAGTCGAGTGTTTCCCAATCATGGATCCGTAGAATATCGTTAGACCTTCCGCGAGACAGCGTGGAATAAATAAATAAAATTTTTAGATATAGCAAGGAGTGTCCAATACCCCTCGACGTAAAGGGGGGATTTTTATCCGTTATTTGGTAGTACTGTATTAATCTTTGTGCGCTACATACTGCCTCTGTTTTACTTTCGTTTTGAGAGAAAGAGGTTCGTCGAGATATTAGAAATTATTTTAGCGTTCCTCTTGGGACAAAGCTGGGAAACACTCTTCTAGAAGATGGTTGTAAACCCTGTGTCAAAACTGAACAACTATTAATGTTCCATTTGCCGAAACTTTAAACATTCCTTCTCTATGAAGAGACCTAGTGTAAATGGTTGTGAAAATAATGCAGTATTGATGTTATTAGAAGAGGCATCCCTAGTCTTCATTTTACGACTTTTGAAAAGCAGTCACTTTCTCTTTGTAAATTACTTGTTGGGGAAATCTGGAAGATTGTATGCTCCTTGTAGGTACTTTACATATATGTACGTAGGTTACATTTTTTCTCACAGTTTTTGTTTTCACGTATGCATTACTGACCGCTTAACTTTTATTTTGTTTTTCTCATCATCCCCATCACTACCATGTCATTATTTTCGTCTTTACCCTCACTTCCACTTCGTCATTCTCATCTACTTTTTCTTCTTCATTTTATTATTACCGTCTTCCCCTTCACTTCCACTTTGTACTGTTCATCTTCCTCCACTGTCAAGATTACGCTATTTGGCAGTGTGGTGCCAAATAATCTGGTAGATGGTTTCCCATCTTTCATAGGAACCTGCTGACATCATCTTCAAGAAAGAAGTGATGGTATTGTATCCCAGAACAGACTAATCACACACCGCAATGTAACATTAATATTCCTCGATATTGTGCTGCATTTTTACCATAAATTAATGTGACTTTTTTTGCAGTGTTTATAATGTAACAATACGTATACTTTCATTGGATTAAGTTTCCCGCAAGTGTATTTTTCCCATCTTTTTACACTGATTGGATCCAAAGTACATATGCAATCACATAACATTAATTAACACAGACAATGTAGTATGGGAAATATGAATTGCAAATGCAATGTAATAGTAACCTGCATACATGCCCATTTCTATCACTGTCTTCCCTAAGGAACCTAACCGACTGACCTTTCAAAAAAATACGGACGGCGGTCTGTGTGAGGCAGGATCTGAACATTCACGTATAGTGCAAATGAGTGTCAGCCTTTAATTGCGCAGTATCCTATATGTGCACGATATTACTTGTGCATTATACCGGCTTGTACGCTTGCCCTTTTGAAGTTACTATTAACCACAAATAATAGTTACAATAACTGTTGCATATTAATTGACGCCGTGCCCTTAGGGCCGTGCATATTTGTTACATTTAAGTGTTTTTCGATGATCAGGGTGTATTTTATTCGTATATTGAATAAATGGCTCATTACGTAATCTAATTTGCACCGTGTTTCCAAATTTAAATTTACCAAACGGATTACGCATTGTACTTCAGCAGGGCTATATTGAAACAAATAAAACTGTAATAGTAACAACTATATTGAATGTTTAATTGTGAGTACAGCTCCTAGCGATACGTTCAGATCTGCTTCATTACTTTTCGCTGTGCAGCTGTACAGTAACTTGTGTAGGGAAACTATTCCGTAGAATCTTACTGCGAGTTAAGTGTAAATGATTTCAAACAAATAGACACAAGTAAAGCCGTTCAAACTATGTGCTAGTTATGATAGGGTAAATTTATATCAGAAATCAACAAGATGCAGTAAAATTTGTTTCTATTGATTCGGCGGACAGTTTCGTCCACCTTCAGGAGCACTGTGTCCGTATATACAGCTTTTTGGAACAATGTACCTACTCTGCTGTCTGCTGCCGAACGGTGACACAGGTTGGATGGAACTTGGGTATCTAGGTGTAAAAACAGTTCCATTTTATTCTTGTACAATATTTAATTAAAGATAAGCAGTATTCTATATATTTTTAATGTGACTTATGCTATTACAGCGGGGTTGTGCCCTTTTTGCAGTGAACGTTTTGACGGTTTACATGTCGTATAAATACACCCTGGTCATGTGTGTGCGTCTGTAACGTGACAACGGCCATTAGAATCATATTCAAGGCGTCCCTAATTCTATTCGTCCGATTAAATATCAGATATTCTGGATACGAAATATTGTCTCGAAACACGAGTCTTGCCACAGCAGTACAGACTGTATGCGAGATTTATTTCTCTTTTCTCTTCAAGTCGGGTTGAAGCGATTGTTCGTGTGATTATATTTTACAATATTACGTGATGCCCTTATTTCTTTTCACGTGGTTGTTTTGATAATATGAGTATCTTGTATGCACCACGTGGATATTTTGTTATATGAAATAAGATTTTCTTCATCTCTCTGTGTGGTTGTGTTGAGAGTTCTTATAAAGGTCATAATAATTTTTCTTAAAACTTTACTGTATATTAACTTATGTTGACTGTGAGTGAAGGCATACATTTGTTCACCGTGCGAGTATGTAATGTTAAATTGATTAATGTCTACGGCGTTCGCGTTTTATCAACTGTTTTAGCAGCAACCGAAGCAGTAGTTGCATGCGCAACATTTTTCAGTATTTAATATTACCAGCTCCTAAGGAAATCACGTGACCTGCAAACGTGCAAACCTAATGTGCGTGTTCTCTTTTAACAGCAACCTCACTGCTGTTCACTATATAAATAAGCGTCAGCAGTTTACATTTATGGGTACTGCGCTACAAATCGGAAGGTCTTTGGTTCGATTCCAGATGGTGTCATTGGAATTTTTCAGTGACATAATCCTTCCGATTGCACTATGACCCTGGGGTCGACTCAGCCTCTAACAGAAATGAGTAACAGGAGTATTTCGTGGGGTTAAAGGTGGCCGGTGCGTAAGGCTGACAACCTTACCAACAGCCTGTGCCGTTGTCACGGAATCTGGGAACCTTAACTTCCTGGAGCCCTCTGGGCACCTCGGGCCTGTAATGGGACTGATTTACCTTACTGCTTTGTTTACATTTGTAACATGACAGCAGGTGAACAAATTCAATATGCAATGCCTCATTAAGGAAAACACATAAATAACGAAACGCGTCTTTGCCACAGATGTAATTACTCCGAAGTATTTATTTTTTGTTAATTTGAACCTGGTCTTGACATGTTTATTAATTACATGGCGCAGTAAGCGTAGACCTTATGGGGTGAACAGCCTTTAGATTATAACAAAGTAAGAAAAAAGTCTCTAATTGTGACACAACTCAACTACTTCTGTGTGGGTTATATCCGAGTAATGTTATAGCACTTAATGCTGAAAAATGTGCGGTTTGTAATAACGTTAATATACTCTCGCCCACTTAACAATGAGATTCCATTCTGACGAACACGTCGAGAGTCTGCTTCGTCTTGAGTCGGAAGTGTTATATAGGCCAATGTGAGCGGACTGCCCATTTCATTACGCGGTAAAATGCAAGCACGTATCAGCCGTCCAAACTGAGTGCTGCCTACATGAACGTATTAAACAGAAGATTACAAAAACAAAAAAAAAAACGGACAACAACTTAGAGTCGTACGCATGCGCTGTGCATCAAACAGTCGCGAGGCTTACCGACTGTATCGTTGTCGTAAGCATCAGAGGCCGTTAAGGTGACGGTGTACGAAATACGGCAGCACCTCTGTTGTATTTCGGACACTGCAGACGATTTGTTAATACTTTAGGCCAATCTTGACATTACATTCACGTTATGCTGAATTTTTTGTATTGATACTGAAAGTGAACCACACATCATCCAAAGCAGTTATAATGGATCTGAATATCATTGTTGGTGTTAGTTGAACATGAACATTTTGAATGTATGCTTGATATTGCTGGACTTTGCCTTATAAGCCTACAACAATAATAATAATAATAATAATAATAATAATAATCCTACACTCCCTCCTTATGCTAACGCAAATGAACCGCAAGGTAGTGCCACACGACAGGACTACTTTACGTAAGGTCGACGTCATTTATGCAGTAGCACAGTGGTTAAGATGCTGCGCTACAAATCGGAAGGTCGCTGGGTCGATTCTAGAAGGTTTCATTGGAATTTTTCGTTGACATAATCATTCGAATCGCACCATGGCCCTGGGGTCGACTCAGCCTCTAACAGAAATGAGTACCGGGAATATTTCCTGGGGGTAAAGGCGGCCGGTGCGTAAGGCTGACTACCTTACCACCATCCTGGGCCATTGTCACGTAATCTGGGAACCTTAACTTCCTGGAACCCTCTGGACACCACGGGCCTGTAATGGGACTGATTTACCTTTTTACCACGTAATGTATGAGGCGTAATGTAACTCACTGGACAGATTTGGAGGGACGATAGAGACGATCAAAACAATGCATTTTGGGATAGGACCAATACAGAGAAATGCTGTTTTTGGCCAATAAATGCAGCACCACGAGCACGCTTGGTTTGTAAAGACGAATTGCATGTTGAACTAGGAAAAGGTGTGCAGTCAAACACAACTTAATCACTGAGGTGTATTTAATGACTGTGATGAAAACAACTACATGTTTCGGCCTGTATTGGCCATCATCAGGTTGTCTAGGGAACTTAAGGGCTAGCTATATGCATGCGCGCGCGCGTGGTGTAGAGCATGTTGAAGTAGCCTGCTACTTAATTTCGTTGTTCTGGACGTGGAATTCTGTGGAATAAAGAAACGTATTGATTAAGGAGGATACATTTACACCTGAAATAAAAAAAAATTACAAAATATTTTCTACATCAAATACAAAAATGCCATAAACTTACAGCAACAAACGGTAAGGTTTGTAAGAAACATGTACGATATGTCGCCAACTAAGATAATTGTACAAGCGATATCTACACAACAATCCTGGCATTGACTGCACAACTTTAAATACACCTGTGATCCTTGCAATCAGTTCCTCTACTGTTTTACTGGGATATCAATACAACAACCAGTGTTGCGTAGATGTCGTTTGTGCAGTGATCTTGGTGGGAGACATTTCGAACCTTTTTTTTTTAAACTTACTGTTTCTTGCTGTAGGTTTGACATTGATTTATTAGATTAGCAAACATTTCTGTTTCGAGTGTCTTTTTATTTTCATTTAACGTGTAAATTTGATTATACTTAAGAGTGTATTGTATTTCACAGGACTGTATGTCCAGAAAAATAAAATTAATTCGTAGTTCCAGAACGATTTGCAATTCATCCTACCAAACTGAACGTGTTCATGGTTCTGCGTACAGAGACAATTTTTTTAAAATGTTTCCTATCGTAAAATACATTTTTTATCTTCTCTGTCATTGCTAGAATGCTGTCGCATGAATTATGTTAGGCTACATTATACTATATATATATATAAAGACATCGGATTTTAAATCCTGGTGTTTGAAAGCCCTATACTAGTTGGTTTGTGTAAATAGCAAATTAGATACCAATTACTGATGAATGTGGACTGTTGCTAAAAAATATCATAATAACTAAATGAAAACAAAAGCTTGCATTACAAACCCATGTGAGAAAGAAAACTGAGAGTTATAGACTAGTGGTTCGGATCAACGGCTGCGCGAAAAGTGCTTGCAAGTAGCATAGATTTTATCACACAAAATTCTATAGTGGGGCACGTCAAACAGGATAACGCAGCGCTAAATTCTCTTATAGAATCACATTTACATTGATTTCTACCAGCAAGCTTCTTGAATCCGATTCAGAAACCTTGCTGGTGAGCGACTTTAGCATCTTTGAGGGACAAGATGACAAATAAGTGTGGCCATTTATACATTTATACGCGAATATATTCCGTTGCTAATAGTAAAGCGTATAAATATTTGAAACATTTGCTGTTTCTATGCGCTTATACATTGAGCAATTTACTGTCTGGAAAATGTGGATCCAAAGTATCCGTATCAAAAATCGGTAACCCACGCATGCAGTATCTCGTATAAGAAACTTCATATTAATTCTACCCAGTGCTCTGCCATTAGGACGTCAAGCGATATCTCCATTTTAAACAGTCTATCTCAGAACAATGAACTACAACTAACCAGTCCACCCACACTCGGCTTGCAGAAAATGCTGTTCGGGAAGTTAGAAATACAGCATTGTTAGAATCGTTACTGATAAAATAAAATAAAATATTTACTTATAACATTTTGTCATTTCTATGACTGTAACAATTTTCATAAATATTCTCAAGAAGTGTACGTAAAATATTTCACATAATACGTGGTCTGTGGAAGAAATTCTATTCGACCATAAAAACGAGTTGTTTCGGGAGCACATTTTGTGATACATAAAATAAAGGAGACTTTTAAAAATGTTATGCCGTAATTTCTGAAAACAAAATATGTTACTTTGTTCATTGTGTTCTTAAGTAATACTCTTTATACTGCCTGCATTACAAAGCTTGAATTATAGGTTTTGCATCCAATCAGTGCTCGTTTTATGTTTCCTTACCCTTGTATACTGAGGAGAAAATATGTGTTGAAATTAATGCTCAATACAATATACAACATGTTTAACTTTCCCTCTTTTGTAATTATGTTGCTTAATAAAAATAAAAATATTGTAATTCTCTAAAAGGAAAATGAAATTTCCTGTTTTAGTGCTTCGTATGGACTCTGTAATTTCAGTTTTGTATTTTAGGGCAGCCTAAGAATTTTAAATTCAAGATTGAAATCAAAATCATTATGAATGTGAAGACAAAGAGAACACACTCAAAGCGAAAGGCTGTGATACGAATTTAATAAGAAGAGTGTATTTGTAAACGATGGAAATTATTTGCATCATATTTACTGATGGAAGCATGTAATAAAATATTCAACGAAAGGGAGTTCAGTAATTGGAAGTAGTATATAGTGCCGTCTAAAAAACTTAATTACAGAATGGTAATTAACTACATACCTACCAGACTATAATGTTGTGCAGATGGCACTTTTAGCTACTTTCAGGCGTTGGAATCTATAAACACAGCGGGATGCACATCATTAAAGAGAGGTCGTTGATTTGCGCGACTGTGGAGATAAGGCTCATACCACATTTAGTTGGTGTTTTCGATGGATTTTCAACTCCGTCAGATACTTCCATATGTTTCTGTGTGCATTATCCATGTTGCTATTTTTACGTGTGTCAAAAAATACACTTTAATATTGTAACAAGAAGTCTATTATATGTGATGCTAGATATCAAATTACATTGGAAGTTAAGTCAGCAGTATTGCTACCCAGATTAAATCTCGGTCAGACGTTTATACTACCTGAACTCTTAGTTTTAAAGTACCTACTTTAACGTGGATGCGCGAGTAGCATCTACTCTTATTACAGCAGTGAGAACCAGTTCTTAAACAGTGATGAATGTTCACATGTGCGATTAGTTAATCTCCAAAGAGAACGGGTTGTTTTACAGTAACACATTTGCTGGCTACCTGTATTAGACACAGTTTTGATTTATGAATTCCACTCATTTAAATTAACTTAAATTCCTACAACCCAGGAGCTTTCTGAATGGTAGCATTTATTATTGAATTGGTCACTTATTCTTCCCGTAATATGGTAGGAAAATGTCTATATCCTCGTGGAGATTATTCAAAATGCATACATCTTCAAGTAGCAGCGATATCTTATTCGGTTTGGTGACTGACTAGAGGCTAAAAATCGGAATTAGACTCCTGGCAGAAATACGTAGATAACTGTCTTTCGCCACAGTATCGCTCTGAGGGCCCACCAATTCTCCTACGCAATTGGCAGACCCAGTAGGCTTCTAACTTATGCCGAGTTCTAATGTAAATTCAACTTAATTTTCACTTTTCCTTGATTCTTCATGTTACGGTGTTTAGACACAGGGGTAAAATTTCTTTCAATGTAGTTACGAAAATAAGGCTCGACGTTGATAAGAATTGTTATTCCAGTGTTTCATTTTGAAATGGAGAATATAACTGCTGCTGGTGGCGCAGACAGTCATTTTTGTAGTCTGTTTCGTAAAGACAAGTTCAGAGAGCGGAAGTTCACACAGCGGTACTGATGGGGACGTCCATCTCTTGGGAATGACGTCATGTGGATTTGTGCATGAGTATCAACTTTTCGGACGGTAGCCTAAGTAAAGAGAGCATTTTGACTGCCCGAAATAAGCAGGCTACTGGCCCTTCCGATATGTTGGTATCTAGATAACAGTCTGCAGGGCGTCATGCCCCAAAAGACGGATGTTTTCTGAAGATATTAATATTGATATTTCTTTACATCACTCTCCAAGTGACTTTCATCATATATGTAGCCCCTACAAATGTTTTGTACAGCACCGGTCTAAATGCTCTACGATCCTGCAGACCGCTTCTTCGGTGGATACAGCGGTCGAAGAGTGAAGCTGACTGCTTACCCTATCTAGTGCTTAGGTTAAGAATGTGCGACGTTACATATCCACTTCCCCAAACTACTTCGTGGCGTGCTCAGGGACGACTTTTCCCTCCTTTTACGATAAACCCCTAAACATATCAGGAAACTGAAAAAAATACATGTTAGTAATATTTCTATTTCTGCTCAAGAATCGTCTTGAAATATTCATACATATTTTGATGTCTAAGATAAGTCTAAAGTTTTTAAAGAAAAAAATTGAATTAAATGTATTTACAATAAATAACTTGCACAGTTTTTTTAAATTGGATCTATAATTTTATAACCTGAAAGATTCAGTTTGGGACACACAAGTGAAATGTAGCCAGTGTCAAATAAGCAACCCCTACGGGTAGTACTTTTTAGACAAGTCATTTTTTTCGAGTGAAATATCTTACCGCCTTACCGAGATTTCATCTGTAGTTCGAGTGAGTAGATTCGGCTGTTTTTGTGTGTGTACTGAATTATGTAATGTACCTAAACGTCCAAAAGCTTGGTTGTAACTATATAACATTTTTTGTAAATCTTAATGTGCGAAGGGTTCTTTGTAATGGTAAAATGTTTTGTAACTTTTAGGGCTTCAAGTAGAATTATGACGTTGAAAATCCCATTACGAAAAATTAGCAAGGTAGTAAACTGCAGATACTAGTTAATGCTGTGAAGCTCATAAAAGCATTTATAAAGTGTTCTATTGCGATATGTCATCAAAGGTATTAATGGAACGTACTTTAATTGTAATCCAACTTATTTTTTGCTAAAATTGCAAGGTCGTTTTGTGTAAGTCTGACATTCACTGTACTTATACCGATGAAATAATTGTAGATTTAATATAATAAAATGTTTGATCTGATAACACACTAAGCTTTTAAATTTGTCATTAGTATTATATTCGTTTATGAGTATAGTTATGAACAATTTCTTGGTTTGAATTATTCTTTATGAGGAGTTCCAAAGTTGAAAATTTAACCTAATTTAGTAGGGTAGGGTAATGAAAATATACTTCTGTCATTCTCCATTTTGTACCTTTCTCAATGTGCTTTCAAAATCCCGAGTATGATTAGTATAAAGACATGACGAGTTGTAACCTAGAGTGAAGAAATGAGGAAAGCCACGGAACCCTTCATTTGTTTGATCTATAAATCTTTCCCATAAGGCTTATTTACCCAGTTGTGGAAGTAATGATGGAATAATTGCGTTGACGTAACAACTTGGGGCTGTGGAAGGTAAAAACATGAATTAATTATTAAGGTATGGGAATAAATGTTATTATTTAAATATTTCACTCTGGAATATTTAATTTGAAGTGATAAGTAAAAAAGAAAAAAATTGTTCCCACAGGCTTCCCATAAACTTTATTTTGCTTTCCCAAAGCTTTTCAGAATGAACTGTGTTTGAACTTCAAGGGGTTTGCCTTAAGCTGCTGTGGCAGCGAACAAGCTGAACAAAGTGTCAAGTACTGCCAGTGCGGTCCGTCCAAACTTTCTCCTACATGCACTGTATTGTATTCTCGAAGACAGAAAAGATACTCGAACTGAACCAAGTGTTTCTGAGACCCCAAAAGCCAACTCGACATTATTCGGGTAACCGTACTTCCCACATCTATATTTCTAGACACTTCGCCTACCCTCTTTCCCCATGTACGTGAAAAGAGCTTGGTAACTGATAAAGTGCCGGATCAGCTATCATACTTCTTAGGTTCTATTTATTTATTTATTATTTTATTTCATTTTATTTTTTTGTGAAGTCCTGAATGGATTTCGGTGATAATGATTGACATTCCACACTGCGCTTCCTAGCTTTGTTAAGCAGTATATCTTGCTACTATCAGACTCCAAAACACAACGTAATGATTTTCGTATTTTTTTATAGCTGTAAGAATTATGCAGACATCCAGTTTATATCGTTCATTCCGCGCATTATCGGTAGCTCTTGCATGCAAATAAACCAACAAACTGCACAAAATTGCTCCTTTTTAAATTATAATATGAAAATGGACATTCCTACATGTTTCGTTTCTTCAGGGAATCAAACTAAGTAATAGAGCATAAAAATTTGTTCAAAGCTGACGTGATGTAAAAGAAAGAGTCAGATAAATGAGGACATTTCTTTGTGGAACAATGATATATATGTGATGGATCTTGATATAGAGTATCTTCGATGCAGTCTACGTACTTAAAAGAAATTTAATAAAGCCGTGAAATGGACATGTAACTCATAAACCTAGTTAAGAACCTTGGATAAATTGAGCATCAATAAGCAGCCTAAATCGAAGAGATTTATTTATTAAAATGAAAGTTTACAAACACATGTTTTCTAATGTCACATTTGGTGGTGGTCTTAACCTTTATGAAAATCAAGTAACATTTCAGTAACATTATGAACGTAAACATAGAGATATTACGTTAAACAATATAATTTTAAAAGTTCGCGAAAAACATTTAAATAGCAAAGCGTATGACCCCTGATCTATACATACATTAATGTTGGTGGCTTACATGAATAGTCCATACTTGTATCCGTTATTTATGTTAATATGTTTTGTATGGGGAAGGGTTTTTGCAATATAAACACCATAATATGGGCTTTTAAAATTGCCACGTATATTCGTTTTGTGGGCTTACAGACTGTGGATGTAAACGCGCGGTGTGACCACTATTCCCGTACTGCAGTGTATGATCAAAAGAAACAAAATATTGTGGGATGATGTTATCTATGAGAGCAAGGTTACACAATGGCGATATCAAATTTTGTAACAAGCCCTGCGTTAATATTAGTTTTAATATCGTGAGTACACACAAACAACAGTAACTTGTTTCTACGGAATTACACAACTTGATGAGTACACACAAACAACAGTAACTTGTTTCTACGGAATTACACAACTTGATGAGTACACACAAACAACAGT
>Ga0123354_10001855_pt1 | contig 26726 bp, 21 predicted proteins | sample TergutLab28metaG_2_FD_97872 | JGI IMG/M metagenome (GOLD analysis project Ga0123354, IMG submission 97872) | Labiotermes labralis P4 segment gut microbial communities from Petit-Saut dam, French Guiana - Lab288 P4 | ecosystem: Host-associated > Arthropoda: Insects > Digestive system > Gut ...
CGGGTCTCAGCCCATGCCCGAAGCGTCCTGCTGGATATCGCCGCCACCCAGCAGGTGCGCGTCGTCCAACTGGACTGTTTTGAAGACACCGGGCCGGTGGGCCGTCACGTGTCGCTGCTGCAGCAGGGGCTGTACGCCGCCGCGTACCTGGGCGTCGGCTACGACGAGTCCTAGCGGCGGGGTCAAGTCCGGCGCGGTTTGACCGTCGTCGAACGGACGACCAGATCGCTTTCCGTGACGATCCGGGTGTCTTTGTCGGCGTGCTGGAGCAAGAGTTCGACGGCCAAGGTGCCTGCTTCGGAGGCGCGGGAGTCGATCGAGGTCAGCGGCGGATATGTCCGCGACGCCACCAGGTTGTCGCATCCGATCACCGACATGTCTTTCGGCACCGGGGTTCCCATGGCCGCCAGCCCGGCCATGATGCCTTGGGCCACCAGATCGTCGAAGGCGATCACGGCGGTCGCCCGGGAGCCGAGTAGCACCCCGGCTACCTGCATGCCGTCTTCGTACGTCGGGTTGGTGGCCTTCAAAGTGGTCAGATCGAGGTGAAGCCGTCCGCATGCCTCCAAGACGGCGTTGATGCGTTCCTGGTTGCTCCATGACCGCCGGGGGCCAGCGACATAGGCGATGTGGGTGTGGCCCAGCCCGGCAAGGTGCTCTACCGCCTGCGTCATGCCGACCTTTGTCGAAATCAGAACGCGGGGGATGCCGGGGATGTCACGATTGATCAGCACCACCGGCACGCGACTGGCGAACTGAAGGACCGCCGCGTTCGACTGCCGCGATGAGACGAGGATGATGCCGTCGGTGCGGGTCGCCAATTTTTCCATGGCCGAGGCTTCCCGGCTGGCGGTCTCCTCGGTGTCGGCGATGAGGACCGCGATTTCGAATCGTGTCGCGCACAAGCCCGCCGTGTGGATGATGGGCGGGAAGAAGGGATTGCCGATGTCGGGCACCACTATGCCGATGGCCGCCGCGGTGCCCGTTGAGAGGGCTTTGGCCAACGGATTCGGCGCGTAGCCAAGATTCGCTGCGGCAACTTGGACACGCGTGACCGTTTCGGGCCGGAATCGCGACGGTTGCGAGAACACGCGCGAGACCGTGGACCGTGCAACCTTGGCGGCGTTGGCGACGTCAGTTATGGTTGCTGTACTTCTCATCTCTCCGGCATTTCGTCTTTGATGTCTATCCGATGAACGCTTGGCGATCTCGGGCATCGTTCGTCATGGTTACTACACAGAATACGCTGTCACACGGCAGCGACAGGAAGGGTCAAGCCCGGTCCATGTATCGATTTCATATAGTTGTGCGCAACCGGTTGCCAATACTTGGCGGCAGGTCTAGTCTGGGGTTCACCATGTAAATGGCTGATCAGTTCCGTCAAGTTCAAAGGAGAGCGTAATGCCTCGAATGGTACCCAAAGTGAAGATAGGGATGGTGTTGGTTGCGGCAGCCGCACTATTGGTTGGATGCTCGTCATCCACGCCTCCCGCCAGCACCGATACTGGCACGGGAGCTGCCACGGGAGGAGCTCTGCAGATGCCGAGTTCTCCTATCACCCTGAACCTCGTGGACGTGTCCGGTGACACCACGATCGCGCAGCCGATGATCGAGGCGTATATCAAGGCCTATCCCCAGTATCTGAAGAGCGTCAACTTCACCACAGGCGACGCCACCCAGATCACCAGCAAGTTGCAAGCGCAGCAGCAAGCCGGCACATCGCAGATCGATCTCGTTCTGACTGGCAACGACGCGCTCGCCGCGGGCATTCAGGCGGGAACCTGGCTGCAGCTTCTACCCGCTTACAACGATCAGCTCGGTGCGAGCGTCGCCACGTATCAGCCCGACGCGAAGAAGCTGCTCGACCAGGCAGATGGTTATGCGCTCGTCAATGATTTCGGGGATTACGGGCCGATGCTGGAGTATCTTCCGAACTCTTTGGCCGCGCCTCTGACGACGCCACAGCAGCTGCTGGATTGGGCAAAGGCGAACCCGGGGAAGTTCGAGTACGCGGAACCGGCCAACTCCGGCCCCGGGCGTGCTTTCGTCCAAGGATTGCCTTATGCGCTCGGCGACTCGGATCCGACGGATCCCGTGAACGGCTGGACCAAGACATGGGCGTATCTGTCTGACTTGGGCCAGTACATCACCGCCTATCCGTCGGGCACGACGGCGACGATGCAGGACTTGGCGAACGGCACGATGGATATCGTTGCGACCACGGCGGGCTGGGACATCAATGCCCGGGCGATCGGAACGGTGCCGAAGGATGCGCAGATCAGCGCGTTCGACAACACTTCCTGGATCATGGACGCCAACTTCGTGGCGGTTCCCAAGGGCATATCCGACAGCCATCTCGCTGTCGTGCTGGATCTTCTGAATTGGATGTTGGCTCCCGAGCAACAAGCGATGGCCTACGACGATGGCTACATGTATCCGGGTCCGTCCGTGCAGGGCGTGACCCTGTCCATGGCGCCGGCGGCCAGCCAACAGACCATCCAGGAATTCGGCCGCCCGGAGTACGACACCTTGCTGCCGCAGTATCCGGCTGTGACGCCGTTGTCGGCCACTAACCTGGCGACCATGTTCTCCATGTGGGACCAGCAAATCGGTGCTGGGAAACAGAAGTGAACGTGGCGTCTCGTGAGCGAGAGCTTTAGCCAGCTTCGGCTTGAGGCGGTGACTCGTCGTTACGCTGGTGGCGGCGAGTCCCCGGCTCTGTCGGAACTCACGCTGGCCATCAATCAGGGCGAGTTCGTGGCGCTGCTGGGGCCGTCGGGGTGTGGCAAGACGACGGCGTTGAACTGTGTCGCCGGCTTGGTGCCGCTGACATCCGGCGCCATCTACATGGACGACAAACGCGTCGATACCTTGCCAACTGAGAAACGCCGGTTCGGGATGGTATTCCAGAACTATGCGCTGTTCCCGCACCTGACGGTGCGGCGCAACGTCGGCTTCGGCCCCAAGATGCGCAAGGAACCGAAGGATGAAATCGAGCGCCAGGTCAGCGCCGCGTTGAAGCTTGTGCGGCTCTCGGAATATGCCGACAGGTTTCCCCGCGAGTTGTCCGGCGGCCAGCAGCAGCGGGTTGCGATCGCACGGGCCGTGGCCATGGAGCCGTCAGTAGTTCTGATGGACGAGCCACTGTCGAACCTCGACTCCAAACTGCGTCATGAGATGCGTGGCGAGTTGCAGGAGCTTCATCGTCGTCTCGGTCTGACAACTTTGTATGTGACCCATGACCAGGAAGAGGCACTTTCCCTGGCGGATCGCATGGTTGTGTTGCGAAACGGCCGCATGCAGCAGGTCGGGCCGCCGGAGGAGTTGTTCGATCATCCGGTCAACAGTTTCGTGGCCGACTTTCTGGGCTATCGCAACCTCTTGCCCGCACAGGTCACAGTTGTCGGTGACGGACTGCTCCAACTCACCGGTCAAGGTTTCGCGTTGTCCAGTCGGACTTCGGGGGAGTTCGCGCCAGGTGGCGACGTGACTGTGGCGATCAGGCCGGATGACATCGTTGTAGGTGGCGTGGGCGACACCGCGATCGACGCGGTTATTGAAGCAGTCGCGTACCTGGGCAAGCAGTTCGAGGCCGAGGTCGAGGTCAACGGCGGCGTGCGACTGCATCTGCGCACCGACGAGCGTCTGGAGCTGGGCCAACGTGTCACTCTCGGTGTCGATCCCCGCCGCGTGATGGTGTACCCCGGGTCTGCGCCGGCCGATGACGAGTCACCTGAGCTCGCGAGCCAGTCATGACGACTACTGCAACCCCTGACGCGCCCCCGAAGGTTGCGCTGCGCCACAGGTTGGCTGAACGCGGCGTGGACACCCTGCTTCTGCTGGCGCTTCCGGCGTCAGTTTTCATGGCCGTCCTGTTCTTCTACCCGGCGGCCTACGGTGTGTACCTGTCGTTCCACCCGCTGCCCGGCGGCGGTGGCTTCTTCGGCAACTATCAGGCCTTTTTCACCCAGCCGTATATGCGGGATTCGATCCTCAACACTTTCCGGATCGCCCTGCCGGCTGCCCTCATCAACGTGGTTTTCGCCGTACCCGTGTCGCTGGTGATGCGCAGACGCATACATGGGCAGAAGGCCCTGAACACTTTGTTGGTGGTGCCCATCACGTTGGGCACCGTCCTTGTCGCCCAAGGGCTGCTCATCTATCTGGGACCCCGGGGCTGGCTGAATCGCACGTTGACCGCTCTTGGCATCATCAGCAATCCGATACAACTGGTGCACAACAACCTGGGTGTCGTCATCGCTCTCATCGTCACGGGATTCCCGTTCGCCTTCATGCTCACCGCCTCTTACCTGTCGGGAATCAACCCTAATCTTGAGGCTGCCGCGGGCACCCTTGGGGCCAGTTCGTGGCGACGGTTCACGAACGTCACCTTCCCCCTCCTCGCGCCAGGTTTGGCAATCACCTTCTGTCTGACGTTCGTGCTGGCGTTCTCCGTCTTCCCTTCGGCGCAGTTGCTCGGCAATGCTTCTGGTGGCGCCCACGTTCTGGCAATCGCTGCTGCCAATGCGGCCTTCCAGGACTACAACTATCCGATGGCGTCGACCATTTCGGTCATCACCGCAGTCATCGAACTGATAGTCGTCGCGTTGGTGCTTGGCCTGCGTTCCCGGCTGTACAGCGGCAGCACTTCAAATGCGGGAAAGGCGTAGCCCCATGGCTGGCATACTCACTGACGTTCCCCAATCCGCCAAGACGTCCCGTGAAAAGGTGACGATCCGTTCGGTCGGGGGTTGGCTGATTTGGGCGTTGGTCGTCTTTTTCTTCATCAACGTTTTCGCTGTCATCGCCGCGGTCCTCGTCCAATCGTTCGGCTCCACCTGGTTCGACAGTTGGTTCCCCACCGGCTGGACGACGCGGTATTACGGCTACGCGTGGAACAACTTCCAGTTGCCCAATATCCTTCTTGTGACGCTCGAGGTGGCGTTGACTGTCACCGTCGTCGCCCTTCTCATAGGCGCTCCGACGGCGTACGTGCTGGCGCGCCGTGATTTCCCCGGCAAGCGGATCCTCAATCTGTGCTTCCTGTTGCCGATCATGGTGCCGACGATCACGTACGGCATCCCACTTGCCACGTTGCTCTACCAAGTGCACCTGGGCGGAACCGTGGGCGGCGTCATTCTCGCCAACCTCGTCCCGACCGTCCCGTTCGTCATTCTCGTGTTGACACCGTTTATCGAGCAGATCGACCCGAACATCGAGACGGCCGCCCGGTCGTGTGGCGCGAAAACCCATCAGGTGCTTCTGCAGATTCTGGCTCCCCTGATAGTCCCCGGCTTGCTGGCCTCGGCGCTGCTTGTGCTGGTTCAGACGGTCGGCCTTTTCGAGATGAGCTATCTCGTGTCCGGGCCGGGAAGCCAAACGCTCGTCGTCGCGCTCTATTACGCCGTGTTCGCCTCCGGCATCCGGCCGGCCCAGGCGATCAGCGCCATGGCGGTGATGTACATGCTCACCACTCTTATCCTCCTGGTCGTAGCCCTGCGCTTCGTCAGTCCCACCCAGATGGTCGCGCAGGTACCGGATCCGCAACGAAAGTGATTTCCAAAAAGAAAGAAGGATGATGTTCCATGCCCAAGTATGACGATGTTTCCGTGAAGATAGCTGATTCAAAGGAGTTGCTCGGTGAGGCGGTGGCGCAAGATTTCGCCGACGCCGTAAAGAAGGTGCTGGCAGAGCAGGACGAGGTTTCGGTGATCCTGGCGACTGGTAACTCGCAACTTCCGTTTGTCACGGCGCTTCATTCACTGGGCGATATCGAGTGGTCGCGCATCAACGTTTTCCACATGGACGAATACCGCGGGATGAGCGACACGCATCCTGCCAGCTTCCGGCTCTGGATGCAGCAGAAAATCGTGGACGCCTTCCACCCGAAGCGGTTCTTTGGAATCCGGGGGGATTTCGATCCGATCGGCGACGAACTCGCCCGGTACTCACAATTGCTGGAGTCGATGGATCCGGCCATCTGTGTCATGGGTATCGGTGAAAACGGCCATCTGGCCTTCAACGATCCGCCGGCCGATTTCGAGACGACCGAACTCATCCACGTGGTCGATCTCGACGAGGTGTGCCGTCGCCAGCAGGTCGGCGAGGGGCACTTCGCGACGATTGCCGACGTGCCGCCGCAGGCGGTTTCCTTGACGATCCCCGCTCTGCTGCGCCCACGGACAGTGCTGGTTGCCACGCCAGAAAGCCGGAAGGCGGCGGCGGTCAAGGCGGCGCTCGAAGGGCCGATCAGCCCGTCGTGTCCCGCTTCGATCTTGCGGCGGTCTCCCAATGCGACACTGTATCTGGACCGCGATTCCGCCGCGCTCTTGTAGGCGGACGCACCAGATGCGAACTCGGGCCGACCGTTCGGACGGGTCGCCAAAGCCGGGACACATCGCGTTCGGACCGCGATGCTCGAAGGAAATGTCACCCGCCGCCATTGTCGCTGAACCGGAGTGATCCTGCGGAGAGTATCGAGCCAATTTGTTGATCGGCCTCTCGCCTGCTCCAGCCACCGCGCACGCACTCAAGCTCTTAGAACTCAAGCTCTTAGAAATCGCGCTTGCCGGGGTCGTTGACGGGGATGAGAAGGTGACACCGTGCCCAGTTCAATTGTGAACGCGGCGCGTTCACTTTCCGGCAAGCGCGGCAGAACTGGCTGGTCAGCGGTCGGGACCCTTGTCGTTGCCTGGCTTAAGGCTCTCCCAGATTTCTTTGCAGGTGGGGCAGACCGGGTATTTCTCGGGGTTGTGGGTGGGAACCCAGACTTTGCCGCACAGCGCCACGACGGGCGTGCCGTTGACCATCGCCTCCATCAGCTTGCCCTTGGGCACGTAGTGACTGAAGCGATCGTGATCGCCGTCCTCCGGGCGCACCTCCGTGCGTTCCAGGACGGCAGTTTGGGAACCCGGTGCCAGCTGAACCATGACACTAGTGTAGCCGCCGCTAGACTGGGGACGGTGAGTAACCAGGTGTATTGCCGCTTCCCCGATATCCATGGCGACGAGGTCGTTTTCGTGGCCGATGACGACATTTGGCTGGTCAGCGTCGATGGTGGCCGGGCCCAGCGCCTGACCGCCGATCACGCGCCGGCCGCCAACCCACGGTTCAGCCCGGACGGGAAGAAGATCGCCTGGACGACCGGTGTGAACGGGGAACCGGACGTCTATCTGCTGTCGGACGGCACGGTGCGGCGCCTCACCTGGTTCGGGTCGACCTGCCTGGTGGTCGGCTGGGCGGACCATGACCATGTGCTGGTCGCCAGCGGGCATCAGGAGGTCTTTGCCGGGCTGCGCCGCCTGTACCGGGTGTCGTTAGACGGCAGCGTCGAAAAGCTGCCGCTGGGGCCCGCCATGGGCGGCGCCTGGGGGCCGGCGGGCGAACTGGCCGTCAACACCCCCAACAACCGGGATTCGGCCTTCTGGAAGCGCTACAGGGGCGGCACGGCCAGTGCCTTGTGGGTGAATCCGCGCGGGGTGGCGGCGGACGGCTGGCAGGAGGTGCTGCCCGGCCAACCGGCTGGCAAGTACTCGCCGGGGTGGGTGGGTGACCGTCTGATCTTCACCAGTGACATGGACGGTGTCGGCCAGCTTTACTCCGTCACCGCCGATGGCGCCGGCCTGACCTGTCACACCCGTCACACCGCGGAGCTCGGCTACGTCAGAGACGCCCGCACCGACGGCACCCGCGTCGTCTACCACTCCCACGGCGTGATCTACGTGATGGACGGTCTCGATGCCGAGCCCCGCCCGCTGCGGATAGACCTGGGGGTCACCTCGCCAACGCCCGAAGACATCGAACCCGTCAAGCTGGGGACGGTCAGCGTCGATGCCACCGGTGCCGGGTCGATGGTCGAATGGCACGGCGGGGCGTACTTCATCACTCACCGCGCCGGCCCGGCCCGGGCGCTGGTGGTGGACGATTCGGTGCGGGCCCGGGTGCCCGCCGTCCTTGGCAAGACGGGCCAAGGTGTGGTCGTCACCGACGCCGACGGGGCGGACGCGCTGGAGATCGTGCCGCTGGACGGCATCGGCGATCACCGCCGCGTGGCGGGCGGTCAACTGGGCCGGGTGCTGGAGCTGGCGGCCTCGCCCGACGGCACCAAAGTGGCCCTGGCCAGCCATGACGGCCGGGTAATCGTCGTCGACACCGCCGATGGCGCGGTGCGGGTCGTGGGACGCAGCGAGCAGGGCGAGGCAGCCGATCTGGCCTGGTCACCGGATTCCCGATACCTGGTGTGGCGCTTGGAGGTCGGCTCCACCGGCAGCCCGCGCAGCCAGTTGCAATGCACCTGCCTGGCGGACGGCACCACAGTTGCCCTGACGTCGGGCACCTTCGATGACTTCAGCCCGGCCTTCACACACGACGGGAAATACCTGGCCTGGCTGTCGCGGCGGAACTTCGACCCGTCGGAGAGCGCCCACAGCTTCGCCCTGACCTTCAATTCGGGCGACCGCGTGCTGGTGGCGCCGCTGCGCGTCGCGGACCCGCTGCCCTTCGGGCTGACGCCGGACGGCTGGGCCCTGGCCGAGGAGGATTCAGATACCGATAAGGGTCAGAAGAAGAAAACTGAGGTGGAAGTCGTCATTGAGCCGGGGTTGGAGGCCCGGGCGGTTGCCCTGCCCGTTCCGGCGGGGGAGTACCGAAGCCTGGTCGGGGTCAAGGACGGTCTCGCCTGGCTGAGCGCCCCCGACCGGGGCGGCGAGCTGGGAGCGACGTGGCAGGGTGCCAGCCAGCCGCCGGCCAACTCGCTGCAAAGGTATTCGTTTTCGACCCGCAAGGCCGAATGCCTGGATGCCTTTGCCGACGGCATCGCCGTCAGCGGCGACGGTGCCTACATCGCCGTCATGCGCAAAGACGAGATGACCGTCCTGCCAACCGACCGCAAACCCGACGATGACGACGATACCCGCGTCCGCGTCGACCTGGGGCGACTGCGCCGCCGCGTCGACCTGCGGGCGCAGTGGCGCCAGATGTTCGACGAGAACGGGCGCCTGATGGCCGATCACTTCTGGCGCGAAGACATGGGGGGCGCCGACTGGCCGGGCGTGTTGTCCATCTACCGCCCGCTCATCGACACCGCCATGACCCGGTCGGACGTCCACGACATCCTCTACGAATGCGTCGCCGAGCTGGGCACGTCACACGCCTACATCATCCCGGGCGACGACGACCCCACCCTGCCGACCGGCTATCTGGGGGCGCAGTTTCGCCCGGTCGAGGCGGGCTTCGAGATCACCCGCGTGCTGCCGGGCGAGAGCAGCGACCCCCGGGCCTGGTCACCGCTTCGGGCGGCCGGTGTGGCGGCCGAGCCCGGCGATGTGATCACCGCGGTGGACGGGCGTCCGGCCGCCGGAGCACCCGACATCGGCGCGCTGCTGGAGGGCGCCGCCGGCAAGCCGGCCGAGCTAACGGTGCGGCGCGGGGAGGTGGTGCGGCGGGTGGTCGTCACGCCTTGGAAATCGGAAGCGGCCCTGCGTTACCACGATTGGGTGGCGGCGCGGGCGGCGTACGTCGAGAAGACCTCGGGCGGACGGCTGGGTTACGTGCATGTGCCCGACATGGACGCGGTCGGCTGGGCGCAGCTGGAGCGCCGCCTGGGCGAGGCCAGCGCCCGCGATGGCCTGCTGGCCGACATGCGCTACAACCGGGGCGGTTACACGTCACAGCTTGTCATCAACCGGCTCACCCAAAAGGTGATCGGCTGGGAGATGGGCCGCCATTACGCCCGACCCGACACCTACCCGGCCCAGGGCATGCGCGGTCCGGTAATCGTGCTGGCCAACCAATGGTCCGGTTCGGACGGGGACATCATCGCGGCGGTGGCCAAGCTTCACGGGTTGACGGTGGTGGGCATGCGCACCTGGGGCGGTGTCATCGGCATCGACGGACGCTACGACCTGGTGGACGGGACGACCGTCACGCAGCCGCGCTATGCCTGCTGGTTCGACGGCTTCGGCTGGGCGATCGAGAACCACGGCATCGACCCCGACGTTGCCGTAGTCCTGCCGCCGGGCGCCTGGGAACACGAGGACGACCGGCAGCTGGACGTGGCCATAGAACTGGCGTTACGCCAGCTAGACGAGCACCCGGCGGCGGTCCCGCCGGAGATACCCGCCGGCTAGAGCCGCCACCGCCGCGGCGATCGCCATGGCGAGCGTCCAAGGGCCAAGGTCCGGGGTTAGGGTACCGCCGGTTTGGACGGTCACCGAAGTGCTCGTCTGGGCCGGTGCGGCCCCGCCGGCTGCCGCGGGCACCGTGAAGGTTGCCTGCATGGTGACGGTGCCGGTGGCGGTGAACGAGTGCAGGCCGGGCGAGGCATCGGCTGGGATCACCCACGTGAACTGGACTTGGCCGTTGGCGTCCGCGACTTTGACTCCAAGGTCAAGCGGCAGCGTGTGCATTGAACCTTGCACCGATTCGCCGGGCTGGAAGCCGGAGGCCACCCCGACCACCGTCCAGCCGATCTGGGCCGTCGTCACCGGTTGCCCGTTGTAAGACACCGAGGCCGCACCAATGCCCGCCTGCGAGACGCCGAGCGTCACCTGCAGCGCGCCCGCCTGAACCGTCACCGTCGCCGTCCGGGGCAGGCCCGACGGGTTGGCGCTGGCGCTCAAGCTGATGCTGGTGCCGCTGACGGTGGCCGTCAGCCAGGTTTGGTCGCTGGAGGCGGTCAAGCCGGTCTGATTGGTTGTCACGGCCACGGTGGTGCTCGACGCGCCAGCCGGGGATGGCCAGTTCGTCACGGCCAGGGTCAGCGCCGGCGTCGGCGCCGGTGGCAGGTACGACAGGGCGGCTGGCCAAGCCGGCGGCTTGCCCGCGTTGAAGAGGTAATCGTCGGCCCACTGCGTCAGGTCCGCCCCGCTGACGGACTCGGCGAGCGCGATGAAGTCCTGCGTGGAGACGTTGCCGCCCGCGTTCTGGGTGAACCAGTCATACATCACTTGATTCATCAGGTCAGGCCCGATGCCTTGGCGAAGCGCGGCCAGGGCCAATGCCCCGCCGTCGTAGTTCCAGTTGCCGAACATCTGGGACTGGCTGGTCATGCCGGCCGGCGCGACGCTCCACAACGGGTTTGTGGCAGGCAGGTTGTAGACGGCCAGGGCTTGGTCGTTGACGGTGGCGCCGCCGTGGTCCTCGTTCCACAGCCACGGCATGTAGGTCGCAAACCCTTCCGCCAGCCAGAGGTCAGACCAATCGGCCACCGAAACGGAGTTGCCGCCCCACTGGTGGGCGAACTCGTGGATGTAGATCGCGTCACCCCAGTCGGCGGTGTAGAAGGGCTTGCCGTACACCTCCAGGGCGTAAGACACGGCTATCGGCTTCATGATGTAACCGGCCACCGCTGGCTGATAAGGACCGAAGTAGGCCTCGCCCCAGTCGAGCAGTTGCTTGGTCAGGTCGATGTAGTGAGCCGGCACCTGCCCGCCGTTGGTCAGGCTTGGGTCGGTGTAGGCGTCGATCGGCACGACGGTGCCGCCGGGTGTGGTGTGGGTGTCTGTGTCGAGCTGGTAGTTGCCGATGGCGGCGATGGTGAACGAACTTGGCACGGCATCGGGCTCGTCCCAGGTCCAACGCGTCTGATCCGTGCCGACGGCCGTCGTGGAGACCAGGGCGCCTATGGCGATGGCGCTGAAGGCGTTGGGGGCGGTGAGATGGGTGGTGTAGGAGGCCTTGTCCGACGGGGTGGCGTTGACCGGGTACCAGGCGAAGGCGCCGACCGGTTCACCCAGTCCGACACCGCCACCGTCAGAGCCGCTGTCAGGCAGCCAACCGACCGTGAAATTGGACGAGCCGGCGAACGTGAACTGTTGCGGGGTGCCCGAATAGGTCACGGCGACGCGGAAGTCGCCGGAGATCGGGGCGGCCGGGGTGACGACCAGCTTGTACATGTTGGTGGCCGGGTCCTGGATGCGGGCGAAGGTGGCGGCGCCGCCGTTGACCGTCACCGTCGAGACGTTCAGGCCAAGAAGGTCCAGCCCAAACGAGCCAAGGGTCGGCCCGGTGACCGTCGCGTCGATGGTCGTGGTCGCCTCGATCCAGTACGGGGTGGCGCCCACCGCTGGGTGGTATGTCAGGTCAATGTCGTAGTGCGTCGCGTCGTACCCGCCGTTGCCGGACCACGGCACCAGTGTGTCACTGCTGGTCAGCGCTCCCGCCAGGTAGTCGAGTCTGATTTGGCCAGAGTCGAACAGCGCAGACAGCCCTGGCGTGTCGGAGACGAAGTAGGCGGTGTCGCCCGCACTGGCCCCGGAGGCGACGACCACGCCGTTGTCACCGTACTTGGTGACGCCGACGGACATTGTGGTTGGCGCGTCGGCGGCGTTGTTTCCGTCACCGAGCGTGATGAAGACGCCGGTCGACAATACGATGTTGTTGGCGTCACCAGCGGGATAGGTGTTGCCCGCCACCACGGCCGACCCACCGATCACCAGGCTGGTGGCATCCACTGTGTCGAGGATGCCGCCGCCGTTCGGCGACGTGTTGCCGGTGATCGAACCGCCCGACATGATCATGCTGGCGCCGTTGAAAACGCCGCCGCCTTGAACGGCCCCCGTGTTGTCTGAAATCTCGCCATCTGTCATGGTGAAGACGCCGCCGTTGTAGACGCCGCCACCCGGATAGCTGGCCTTGTTGCCAGTGATGGTGCCGCCGCTCATCTTGAAGATGCCCGAGGAGGTGCCGCCGCCGTTGAAGACACCGCCGCCGGAAACCCCCGTGTTGTCGTAAACATTGCCAGCCGACATGTAGAAGATGCCGGTGCTGCCGTTGTACACCCCGCCGCCGTTGGGCGCGGTGCCGCTGACGTAGCTTGTGCCGACGTGGTTGTCGAAGATGTCGCCGCCGGTCATGGTGAAGACTGCCGCAGTGTTGTTGAAGACGCCGGCCCCGCCGAGCAGGGCGGTGGTGTTGGCGTCGATCTTGCCGCCGGTCAGGTAGAAGTTGGCCTGCCCGGTATTGGCGACGCCGCCGCCGTAGTACTGCTGGGCGTCGTTGGCGGTGATCTCGCCGCCCGTCATGGTGAAGGTCGACTCAAGCGTGTTGCAGACGCCGCCGCCGCTTTGCCCGGCGCTGTTGCCAGTGATGGTGCCGCCGCCAAGGACAAAGGTGGCGCCCGCCCCGGCGGTGTAGACGCCGCCGCCGTCGTTGACCGCGCTGTTGCCAAAGATGGTGCCGCCGGTCATGGTGAAGCTGCCTGTGGAATTGACGGTGACCCCGCCACCGTCGCCGCTGCTGGCGTGGTTCGTAATGGTTCCGCTGGCCAGAACCAGATCGCCATCGACGACGATTCCGGTGTCACTGACGCCCGGGTCGGCGGTGACGTCGATGCCGTCAATGGTCAGGCTGGCTCCCTGTTCGACCCAGATGGTGGCGGAAGCGGCTGTCATTTCCAGCTTGTTGGAGCTGGTGAACGTGGCTGTGGTGTCGGACGGGACGACCATGGTCTGGCTGACAGAAATGTCGTTGTCGAAAACGATATCTGTCGGCTGGCCGCTGGTGTGGGCGGAGTCGATCGCGTCCAGCAGCTCTTGCTGGTTGGACACATGGATGCCCGGCGCGGCCTCGGCCGGCGGAGTAAACACCGCCAGACCCCCCATCGCCAGCGCGAATGCGGCCAACACACTACTGATGTGCCGAAAACCTGTGCCCTGCGCCATGAAACTCCCTCATCCCTAAAAAGTTGACCTGACCTGCCGTCAGCCGGAGTGATGCCATACCCCCCGTGTGATCAAGCATAGTGCGAATTAAGCGTTTGGCATGTTTTTCGCTAACATTTTTGCTGGACTTGCCCAATGACACGAAGGGGAACCACATGGCCAAGGAATCAGTCAAGCGTCGCCGGGGTGACCGCTACGACGCCAGCTTCATCCCCGGTCCGCACGACATAACAGGCATCATGCCCTTTCTGATGCGCGGGCGTAACGAATCGGTGGCCTACATCCCGATAGACATCAATGCTGAGCCACTGTTGGCCTACGTCGCAAAAAGCAAGGGAACCGACAAAGAGGTGACGATGTTCCAGGCCGTCATGTTGGCCTTCACCAAGACACTTCGCGATCGTCCCTCGCTGAACCGTTACATCATCGGGCGCCGCATGTACCAGCGCCGGAACGTCGTCTTCTCGTTCATCGCCCGCCGCCAGATGACCGATGAGGCCTCTGAGACGAACGTGCTTGTCAGCATCAAGCCGACCGATGATCGGGCCACCATCATCGCGAAGCTGAAGGGCGAGATCAAGGTTGCCAAGTCGGACGAGCAAAAGCAGGATGACAAGGTGATAGCGGCGTTCATGCACCTGCCGCGGTGGATGCTGCGCATCGCCGTCGGGGTGCTCAGCCTCTGGGATTTTTTCGTTGACACGCCAGGGTTCCTGCGCGGCGTCGACCCGCTGCGCTGCAGCATCTACGTGGCCAATCTCGGCAGCGTCGGTCTCAACGCCGCACCATTCCATCACCTCTACGAATGGGGCACATGCTCGATGTTTGTGGTTATCGGCAAACTCGGCCCCCAGGTCGTCGTCGGTGAGGACGGCCAGCCGGCCGTCCGTCAGATCTTGCCGCTACGCGTCACCTTCGATGAGCGCATCGCCGACGGTTTCTACGACGCTCGCGCCCTGGAAGTGGTCGAGACCTACCTGGCTGACCCGTCTTTGCTCGATGACTAGGCGGAAAGCCGGCGCACCCACTGGGTGAAGGCCTGCGCGAAGGTAGTCAAGAAGCCTTGCACGCCCTCGTCCGTCAAGACACCGTCGCTGAGCGCGTTGACGATGTTGCCGACGTAGGCCTCGGGCTGCTGCATGAGAGCGATGTCAAGGAACGTGGCCACCTGGCGCAGGTGATGGTTGGCCCCGAAAGCGCCGATCGCCCCAGGGGAGACGCTGATGACGGCGCCCGGCTTGCCGGCCCAAACGCTGGCACCGTAGGGGCGCGAACCGACGTCCAAAGCGTTCTTCAGCACGCCCGGCATCGAGCGGTTGTATTCCGGGGTGACGAACAAGACGGCGTCCAGCGGGGCCACGTCAGCCCGGAATCGCGTCCACGCGGCGGGCGTGGCGTCGCCGGCGTCGAGGTCTTGGTTGTAAATCGGCAGATCCGATATGTCAATGAAAAAGACATCGAAGGCCTCGCTCAGCTGGGTAGCCACATACTGCGCGACCGCCTTGCTGAATGAACCTTGACGAAGACTTCCGACGATGACCCCCACCTGTTGCTTGCTCATGCTTGTCCTTTCTTGAGACAGACAAAAGCTGGAACGCCAGGCAGCAGTTGTTTCATTCCTCAAAGTTTTTTCACGATGTCATTGAAAATCGCCGCCAGGATGCCGGCGGTGTTCGTCTCGCTGTGAGACAGGACCGTGACGGTAGCCTGACGGTCTGGTATGACGACGCAGTGCTGGCCATATTTTCCGTCAGCCCGGTAGCTGCCGGGCCAGCGGTTCAACCACACCTGATAGCCGTAGCCGGCGTTCCACTCGTCCCCCTCGAAATGCCCGGCAGGCGGGACCACATCGGTGTGCATCGCCTCGACATAGGACGCCGGCACTAACTGACGGTCGTCCCAGGCTCCGTTCTGCAGCAGCAGACGGCCCAGCTTGGCGAATTCGGCCAGCGTCAGCTGCAGGCCGTAGCAGCCGAAACTGTGGCCTTGGGGGCAGGCGTTCCACCAGGGGTTGACGATGCCCAGCGGATCGAACAGCCGCGGCATCAGGTAGTCGCGCAGCACCAAACCGCTGGTCTTCTCAACCAGCCGGGAAAGCATGTAGGTCGAGCCGTTGGCGTAGAAGAAATGGCTGGCCGGCGGGGTGTCTTGCGGGGCCCGGAGGTAGAGATCGGCCCAGTCGGCGTGCTCGATCTCGTCCATGGTCGCCTCGGGAAGCTCCTCGAAGTCCTTGCCGGAGCGCATCTGCAACAAGTCCACCACGCGTATCGCCTCACTGCCCGGCGCGGCCACGTCGGCATATTCGGGGAAGAACCCGAGCAACGGGTCGTTGAGCGCCAGCCGTCCTTCCGCGGCGCACATGCCGATGGCCAGCGAGGTGTACGTCTTGGAGGCCGACCAAAGCTCGGCGCGGTCATCGGCCTGGAAGTAGTGCGCCACCTCGCCGGCGTCTTTTTGGTAGACGTGCACGCCATTGACGCCGAGGTTGCGCTCCAGGCAGGTCAGCCGGAAATCGGTCAGAAGCGATGAATCAAGCATGTCAGACCTGCTTCTGGAACCAGGCGATGTTGTCATCGGGGATCTTGGAGACCTCCGGCGACGGTTGCAGCGCCCGCGTCGCCCGCCCGGCCAGTTTGGCAATGACCGAGGTGACCGGCTTGACCAGCGGAAGCTGACGTCCGATCGATTGCAGCACCAGGTCGGTGTACAGCGTCAGCGTCTGGGCGGCCGTCAAGAAGTCCCAGCACACCAGGATTTCCGACGCCACGCCAAAGGGGACGGACGCGGGGATGAAGCCGCGGCAGTATTCGACGGCCCACACGCCGTCGGTGAAGTTCATGGCCCGGGCCTGGCCGGGGCCGACGTAAACGCGGTCACCGGGCTTGTAGACGCGCTGGGAGAACTCGCCTTCGGCGTAGTAGTGCATTTCGCCGTCGATCACCGTGTCCCAAAAACCGGCGAAGTGACGCCCCGAGTGACCTTCGGAGCCGATCGGTGTGCCCCAAATCATGATGTATTCGGTGGGGGAGGCGTAATACAGCTTCATCTGGATCATGGCGCCACCCGCGATCGAATAGATCCACGGCTGATCGAAGTCGAGCACGCCGGGGTAACGCCTGTCGAGTTCGCGGGCAAAGACGTCGAACATCTGGGGCTTGGGCAGGCCGAGGCAGGCCTGGGCGCACTCGTCGACCACTTCTTGCGAAAATACCGGCATATCAGTTCTCCTTAGCGATAAGGTCCAAACATCTTGTCCATCGAGGTGCCGAGGGTCTTGACGGCCCGGGCTCTCGTCATCAGACCCAAGGTAGCGTACCCGAGGCGGTTGATCAGGCCGGGGGCGACACTCGGACGTCGGCCCAACGAGCGCAGGGCGGCCGCCACCACCGGTCTGACGCCCATGACGGGTACCCGCCAGTCGGGCTTCGGGTGGTTGGCCAGCCAGCCCTCTGTGCGCGTCGCGCCCGCCAGCACCCCCAGCACGTCGACGCCATATGGCTTGAGCTCGTACCACAGCGACTCGGCAAGTATCAGGTTGAAGGCCTTGGTGGCCGCGTAGTTGGCGGAATAGGGCGTGCCGTGCTGGGCCGAGCCGGATGACATGAGGATGATGCCGCCGCGCTTCTTCTGCGCCATCAGCCCGCCGTAATGACGGGCCAGCAACGCCCCGGCCAGCGCGTTGACGCGCACCTGGTTGGCCAGATAGTCAGGTGAGGCCTGCAGGAACGGCCCGACGTCGGAGACCGCCGCATTGCTGACCAGCAGGGTGATGTCCAAGTCGGCGGTCAACCGCCCCAAGCGGGTGACGGACCCGTCGCGGCCCAGATCCAAGGCGATTGGGCGGGTCTTGACACCATACTGGCGCTCGATGGCGGCGCTTTGGGCGAGCAGGGCGTCCTCGTGGGACGCCACCATGACGATGCTCAGGCCGGAAGCGGCCAGCTGGCGGCAGAACTCAGCCCCCAGCCCCTTGGACGCACCGGTGACCAACGCCCAAAGGCCGTACCTGCCCGCAAACGAACTACTCATGTCGATCCAGCTTCGTAAATCAAGGTGACTTCGATGATAGCGATGGCCACAAGGAAGACGGTGCGGATGAACGAATTGCCGCGCCGGACGGCCATGGTGGAACCGATTGCCCCGCCCGTCAGATTACAGGCGGCCATGATGGCGCCGGTGGCCCAAAGAATGTGGCCCGAAGTGCCGAGCACAATCAGGGCGGCGACGTTGGTGGCCAGGTTGGCCAGCTTGGCCATGGCGGTGGCCCGCAAGAACTCGTAGCCCAGAAGGCTCACCAGTCCGATGACGAAAAAAACGCCGGTGCCAGGGCCGATCAGGCCGTCCCACACCCCGACCAGCCCGCCCAGCCCGATTGTCAGCAGCCAGTGGGGTGCCCCGTCATGCTTGAGGTGGGTGACCTGGCCGAGCTTGGGGTTGCGCCAGGTGTACAGCCCGATTCCGGCCACGACGACGATTGTGATGGGCAAGAACACGGCCCGCGAAAAGTACTGAATGAGGTGGGCGCCCAGGCTGGAACCGGCGAAGGCGGCCGCCACCATGACGAGCGTGGTTGGCCAGTCGATGCGCACTTTGCGCAGATAGACGCCGGACGCCATGGCGGTGCCGGCCACCGACGACAGCTTGTTGGTGCCCGAGACGGTGGCGACAGGTGTCGAGGCGGGCAGCCCGACCAGCAGGGCCGGCAACTGGATAAGGCCGCCGCCGCCGACGACCGAGTCGATCCAGCCGGCAACCAGCGCCGCCAGGCAAAGCAGCACCACGGTAGCCAGGGGCAAACCATCGATCACCGGGCCAGTTTATCGGGTGCGGGCTATTCTCGTGGTGGTGGTGTGGGGGGTAGTCGGTGGGTGCCTTGGGCGTCAACTTGGAATGTTTGTCCGGCGGGGGTTTCCCAGATGAATATGCCGGGGGCGGGTTGGGTTAGTTGCCAGCCGGCTAGGGTTTTTGCCCGGTGGTATCGCCTTGATAGGGGGCCCAGATTGGCGGGACGGGTTTGGCCGGGTTGTCCGGGCTGGAAAGGGATGGTGTGGTCGAGGTCGCAGTTGCGGGATTCGATTGATGACCAGGGTGCCACATCGTAGGGTTCACGTAGGATCATGTGTTCGCGGAGGCGGGTTGGGATCTCGTAACTGTCGACGGTTTCGCCTGCCCCGCCCACGTGGATCACGGGTGTTAGTTTGATGTTGGCGGCCTGGGTGACCTGTTTGACCTGGTCGACGAGCAGGGGCCCGATCTTTTCGGCTCGGGCTAGTTGGTCAGCGTCGTTGATGGTGTCGGCGTGGAAGTGGACATATACGTGGGCTTTGCGGGTGAACAGGGATGCTGCTTTGCCGCAACCGTTGGGCATGGGGGTGCCGACGAGTTGGATGACGGCGGCGGGGTTGGCCAACATGCCTAGGGCTTTTGCGCGTCGTTCGTCTTGGTCACTGTCGTCGTCTTGGCCGGCCAGCAGGGCGGCTACCTGGTTGATGGTGGCGTCCAGGCAGATCGCGTCGGCCCGGTCGAGGCGGGCTGAAACCCACCCGATGAGCGGGTCGAGCCGGTCAGCGCCGGTGTAGACGTGGCGCGGGTGGAGTTTCGCTACGCGGCGGGTGCCGTCCGGGTCGGCCTTTTTGACGGCGGCGTCGGCCAGGCGCAGCAGGCGGGCCGGGCCGACCAGGCCCAGCGACGGCCCGACCTGGATGTCGACCAGTTGACACAGTTGCGGCCGTAATCCTTCGCAGGCGGAGACGACTTTGCGGGCCTGCCATAGCGGTGCCCGCCCGGAGGTGACGGCCGCCCAGCATCTGGGCATGTCCTTGACCAGCCTGGCGATGTCGCCAACCTGGTAGCGGGCCGAGGCTTCCGAGCAGCTGTTCGCGCAGGCCAGCTCCAACACCAAATCCTCACCATATGACACCCCGTCGATTTCGCCTGCCCCGAACACGTCCGCGCCGAGCGGCACCGGGAACTCGTCTGGCCAGCGGTATGCCTGGATCGCTTCGGCCGTCAGCCGGGCTGCTTCCGCCTGCAGCGACCGGATTTCGCACAGCTTTGATTCCAGGTTGGACATGGCGTTTTGCGCCTGTATCCGCCACTGGTCAACACTATCGAACATGTGTTCGAGTCTACCACTCCCGGGCATCCCCTTCCACCCGAAGCGCCCAAACAACAGCCCTGTGACAAGGTGTTATGCATCAATGCTGGAATAATGCCAAATTGTTACCCGGGCCACTCAGCCTTCCGAACGGTTGGACCAAACGTCGATCGGCGCTCTTTGATTGAGCCGTTTTCGCCGGGGAGCGAAAGCCCAGCAAATACGTCACCGGTGAGCATCGGCCGATTGGGTGAGACCTCGTTTCCGCGGGCACGGTAAAGGCTGCCCCAGTTGGGGAGCCCATTAACGTGCGGTGATTCGAGGTTTTTACTCAAAGCATCAATCCTTCATCCGAATGGATCGACGACCGTCGCCGGCCTCGAAAACCTCGAAGTCCGAGCGATAGCGCTTGCGCCAGTCGGGATCAAACTGTCAGCGAAAGACCTGATGTTGGGACCATCGCATACCTCAACCAAATGAGCTGTGACAAGGCAAAATGAACATTGTTGTATGCTGATTGCATACGTTGAGGCTGACGCGCTGATTCGTCAGGATCGTGAGAGGTCGGAGGTGGCACAAAAATGAGGTTCATTTCGACGCGCGGCGGCCAGCCGCAGGCCTTTTCCGACGTGCTGCTGGAGGGCCTGGCGGCCGACGGCGGGCTTTACGTGCCGGGCGAGTACCCGCAGGTCAGCGCCGCCGATCTGCGGGCTTGGCGCGGCGTCCTGGCCGACGAGGGCTACGCCGGACTGGCCTACCGCGTGCTGAAACTGTTCATCGACGACCCCGACCTGCGCAGCCTTTGCGACGCCGCCTACAGCGAAGCCAACTTCGGCGAGGCGGTGGTTGCGCCCGTCAGCCAGGTAGACGACGACCTGTACCTGGCGCACCTCAGCAACGGCCCGACCGCCGCCTTCAAAGACATGGCGATGCAACTGCTGGGGCGCCTGTTCGAGCACGAGCTGGCCCGTCGGGGCACGACGCTCAATGTGCTGGGCGCCACCTCCGGCGACACGGGCAGCGCCGCTGAATATGCCATGCTGGGCAGGGCCGGAATCACCGTCGCAATGCTCACCCCGGCCGGGCGGATGAGCGACTTCCAGCAGGCCCAGATGTACTCGATCGACGACCCGGCCATCGCCAACATTGCCGTCGACGGTGTCTTCGACGAGTGCCAAGATCTCGTCAAGGCGGTCAACATGGACGCCGAATTCAAGGCGACACATCGCATCGGGGCCGTCAACTCGATCAACGTGGCGCGGCTGCTGGCCCAGGTGGTGTACGCCTTTGCCGCCTATCTGCAGGCGTCCGCGGATGAGACCACCCCCATCGGCTTCGCCGTCCCGACAGGCAACTTCGGCGACATCATGTCGGCCTACGTCGCCAAGCGGATGGGCCTGCCGGTCGGCGATCTGATCCTGGCGACGAACGAAAACACGGTGTTGGCGGAGTTTTTCGCCACCGGCGCCTACCGGCCGCGCAGCGCCGCCGCGACCTACGCCACGTCCAGCCCGTCGATGGACATTTCGAAGGCGTCCAACCTGGAGCGCTTCATCTTCGATCTGGTGGAGCGCGACGCTTCGCGCACGACTGATCTGTTCGGTCGCCAGTTGGTTGCCAGCGGGCACTTCGACTTGAGCGGTGACCCTCGGTTCCAGGCGCAGCGCGACACCTTCGGCATCGTTGCGGGCACCAGCACTCACGGTGATCGCCTGGCGACGATCAAGGCGCTTTGGCAGGACCGCGGCGTGTTGATCGACCCGCACACCGCCGATGGCGTCCATGTCGCCAAGACGCTTCGGGCGTCCGGGACGATCAGCGGTCCCGTCATCGCCTACGAAACGGCCTTGCCCGTCAAGTTCGCCGCCACCATCAAGGAGGCGATCGGGCAGGCTCCACCAATCCCGCCGCGCTTCGCGGGCATCGAGGGGGCGCCCCGTCACGTCGTCCCCATGGCAGGCGACGCCGACGCGCTGAAAGCCTGGCTGGCGGATTGGCTGCCCGCCGATGCGGCGGTGAGAGTAGATTTCTAGCCATGGACGAGGACGAGCCCACAGGTGGTCCAACCCGCGGCAAGCTGACCATTTTCTTCGGTTACGCCGCCGGCGTCGGCAAGACCTACGCCATGCTCCAAGAGGCCCACGAGCAACTGGACCACGGCGTGGATGTCGTCGTCGGTTACGTCGAGCCGCACGCCCGCCCCGAGACGCTGAAGCTTCTTGCCGGCCTGCCCCAGATACCGGTCAAGAGGATTGAGTACCACGGAATTGAGCTCGCCGAGTTCGATTTGGACGCCGCGCTGGCGCGCTGCCCCCAGCTGATCATCGTCGACGAACTGGCGCACACCAATGCCGACGGCTGGCGCAACAAAAAGCGCTATCAGGACGTCGAGGAGCTTTTGCAGGCCGGCATCGACGTGTACACAACCGTCAATGTTCAGCACATCGAAAGCCTCAACGACGTGATCTCGGGCGCCACCAAGCAGAAGGTGCGCGAGACCGTCCCCGACTACATTTTCGATCGGGCCGACGCCATGAAGGTGGTCGACGTCGAGCCGGACGAGCTGCTGGCCCGCCTGGCCGAGGGAAAGATCTACCAACCGGAACGGGCCCAGGTGGCCACCGAAAACTTCTTTACCAGGGAAAACCTGCGGGTTCTGCGCGAATCGGCGCTGCGCGAGGCCGCCAGCCGTCTGACGCACGTCAATGAGGCCCGCCGTGTGCCGGAGCAGACGAATGCCAAACTGATGGTCTACATTGACGCGTCGGCCTCGGCCGCCAAGTGCATCCGCTGGACGGCCCGGGTGGCCGAAGCGATGTTGGTGCCCTGGGTGGCCGTCTACGTCGAGGAGAAAGACCAGGACCTGTTGGGCGCGGAGGAGCGCAAATTCAAGACGGACAACATCGCGTTGGCGCAGCGTCTGGGCGCCGAGGTTGTCACCCTGACCGGTGTTGACGTGCCGGAGGTTCTGGCCGAGTATGCCCGGGCCAGCGGCATCACCTCCGTCGTTGTGTCAAAGAACCACCAGCGCCCGTTCCGGTCAGATTTCGCCGACCACCTGCTGTCGCTGCTGCCCAGCATGGAGATTCACTTCATACCGGACGACGGACGCCCGATCCGTCCTTACCGGTTTGTTCCCGACGAGCCGTTCGCCTTCTCCTGGGCCTGCATCGCCAAGATGCTGGTGGCGCTGGCCGTCGCCACCGGGGTGTCGTATGGGTTGAGCGCGGCGAACCTCGGCGACCAGAACATCATCATGGTCTATATCCTGTCGGTGATTGTCATCTCGCGCATCACCACCGGATACATCTACGGCGGCATCGCCTCGCTTATCGCCGTGGTGGCATTCAACTTCTTCTTCGTCGACCCGGTATACACCTTCGGGGTCATCGCGCCCGGTTACCCGATCACAATGGCGATCATGCTGGGTATGGCCCTGCTGACCAGCGCTTTGACCGTCCGCGTGAAGCGTCAAGCCAGGCTGGCGGCCAAGCGGGAGCAGCGCACCCAGATTCTCTACGAGATAGGCAAGGCTCTGCTGGCGACGGAAGGACGGGAAAACATCGTCAAGGTCACCAACGACCACCTGGTGCGGTTGTTCGGACGGTCGGTGGTGTTCTACGACGACATGGCGAAACCGCCACACCTGCTGGGAGCCGCCGGTGAGCACCCCGACTTTCTGTTGAGCGATTCCGAAAAGGCCGTCGCCAACTGGTGCTTCGTCAACCAAAAAATGGCTGGGTCGGGCACGCCGACTCTGGCCGGCGCCGGGGCGATGTATTTTCCGGTGGTTTCCCGAGGCGTGTCGAGGGGCGTCATCGGCATCTCGTGCGAGCGAACCCGGCCCAGCACGTTCAGCCGGTTCTTCATTGAGACGATCATCACCCAGGTGGCGATGGCGCTCGAACGCCAGACGCTGGTCGACGGGCAGCAACTGGCGCTGCAGGCTCAGCGCCCGTAGCGACGCTCCCGCTTGGCATAGTCACGCAAGGCGCGGTAGAAGTCGACCCGCCGGAAATCGGGCCACAAGGCCTCGCAGAAGTAGAACTCCGAGTGGGCCGATTGCCACATCAGGAAGCCGGACAGGCGCTGCTCGCCGCTGGTTCTGATGATGAGATCCGGGTCGGGCTGGCCGGAGGTGTAAAGGTGCGCCTCGATCTGGTCGACCTCCAGGGTGTGTGCCACGTCGGCCAGGGTCAGCCCGCGCTCGGCGTCTTCGGCCAGAAGCGAGCGAACCGCGTCGCGCAGTTCTTGGCGCCCGCCGTAGGCGACGGCGACGTTGACATGCATCGGGGAGGCTTGATTCGACAAGGTTTCGGCGCGCCGCAGGCGTTCCGCGGTGTTGTCGGGCAGAAATTCCAGCGCCCCGACCAGCCGCACCGGGTAGCGGGCGGCCAGGTCTTCCACCAGGTGGGAGATGACCTCGCACAGGGGCCCCAGTTCCTCGTCACTGCGCTCGAGGTTGTCGGTGCTGAGCACCCAGAGCGTCACCAGCGGGATGTGCAGTTCCGAGCACCAGTCACAGAACTCCCGCAGCTTGGCGGCCCCAGCCCGGTAGCCGGCCACCAGCGGCTCGTCCGGCGCATTGGCCCGGGCCCAGCGCCGGTTGCCGTCCGCCAAGACGGCGACATGGCGCGGCAGGGTCTCCGGCGCCAACCCGCCGCGAAGGCGACGCTCGTACGCCGAATAGAGCATCTTGGGCGGTTTGACGGGCATGACATCAAGTTTACGGCTCAAACCAACTTTCCTGGGGCCTTGTCGGGTTAGGTTAGGCTTGAGCAATGAACAGGTTGGCGCTCGACATCATCCTGATTTTCGTGTTCCTCATCATCGGCGGGGTTTTCTCGGCGGCTGAGATGGCGCTGGTGTCATTGCGGGAACCCCAGGTCAAGGCGCTATCGGGCCGTGGCAAGCGCGGACGGGCCATCGCCGACCTGGCGCACAACCCCAATCGCTTTCTGTCGGCCGTCCAAATCGGGGTGACGCTGGCGGGGTTCCTCTCGGCCTCCTTTGGGGCCGCGACGTTGACCCGCGACTACATGAGCCCCTGGCTGGCCAGCTGGGGCATGAGTGTGACCGCGGCGGATCTGATCTCGCTGGTGCTCATCACGCTGGTGATTTCGTTCTTCTCGATCGTCCTTTCCGAGTTGACGGCCAAACGGCTGGCCATGCAGCACCCCGAGTCGTTTGCGCTGGTGCTGTCGCCGCTGGTGAATGGCGTCGTCCGCCTGTTCCGTCCGGTCATCTGGTTGATGGGGGTGTGTACCAACGCGCTGGTGCGCCTTCTCGGCGGCGACCCGAATGCGGGCAAGGAGCAGGTCAGCGACGACGAGCTGCGCTCAATGGTGACCAGCTCGGAAACCCTTGGTGACGAGGAGCGTCACATCGTCTCGGACGTCTTTGACGCCGGCAGCCGAAGCTTGCGCGAGGTGATGGTGCCGCGAACCGAGGCGCACTTCCTGGACGCGGGCACGCCGGCCGTCAAGGCGCTGCGCGAGATCAAGGACGCCCCCTATTCGCGCTATCCGGTGATCGACGGCTCACCCGACCAGGTGATTGGCTTTCTGCATGTGCGCGACCTGGCAGACCTTGAGGATGACCTGCGAAGCGTGCCGATCAGCCGGCTTGTCCGTCCCGTCGTCACCTTGCCGGAGACGGTGCGGGTGCTGCGCGCCCTGTCGGACATGAGACGGGCCCATGCGCACTTGGCGATCGTCGTTGACGAGTATGGCGGCACGGCGGGCATCGTCACGCTGGAAGACCTGGTGGAGGAACTGATCGGCGAAATCACCGACGAATACGATCTGCCGGCTGACCCGATTTGGCGTCCCGGCACCGGTCAACTGGACGGCTTGACCACCATTGAGGAGTTTGCCGAGCGCACAGGCTACGTGGTGCCGCAGGGTCCTTATGACACACTGGCCGGCTATTTCATGGCCCAATTGGGTGCCGTGGCTAAGGTTGGCGACGCCATCACGGTCCGTCTGGGTGCCGCCGATGGCACCGATGATGGCATCACCGTCGTTTTGCGGGTCGAGGCATTGGACGGACGCCGCATCGAGCGAATCAGCGTATCTGCCAACGAGGAGGCCAAATCATGACGGGAGCATTGATCACGGCAGCGGTGGACGGCTCGTCCCTGTCCAACCCGGGTCCGGCAGGCTGGGCTTGGTATGTGGACGACGGTTGCTGGGCGGCCGGCGGATGGCCGTCGGCGACAAACAACCGGGGCGAGTTGATGGGGCTTCTGGCGTTGCTGCGGGCGACGGCGTCAGCCGGGCTCGCCGCGCGGCCCCTGCGAGTGCTGGCCGACAGCCAATACGTCATCAACTCCGTCACCACGTGGATGCCGGGGTGGAAGCGGCGCGGCTGGCGCAAGGGCGACGGCAAACCCGTCCTCAATTCCGATCTGATGCGAGCACTCGACGAGGCCCTGGCGGGCCGTCCGGTGACGTTCGAATGGGTCAAAGGACACGCCGGGCATCCGCTGAACGAGGCCGCCGACGAGCATGCCCGCGCTGCCGCGACGGCCTACCAGGCGGGCACGACGCCCGCCTCAGGCCCGGGGTTCGACGGGGTGACGGGTGCCGAAACCGCGGTGGCGGCGAGAACTTTCGGCCCGGTACCGCCGGCGCAGAGCAGCCTTTTCTGAAACGCTCTTGTTGATACCCCCCTGGGCATTTTTGCTCGTCAGAATAGGTTAAGCTTTGGGCATAACCCCAAGTGAACCCGCGGTGTTTACCGAACTTGGCAAGTGTGGTACGTTAGCCACATCCGCCAAAGTGGCGGCCGAATAACAGTGAGGTTTCCACATGACGCGCATTGTCGTCTTAGGAGCAGGAATTGCCGGGCACACGGCTGCGCTCCACCTTAAGAGGAGGCTGGGCAGTGCCCACGACGTTATCGTTGTGTCGCCCAACTCGAAATGGAATTGGATCCCATCGAACATCTGGGTCGGCGTCGGCAAG
>Ga0123354_10001856_pt1 | contig 26725 bp, 7 predicted proteins | sample TergutLab28metaG_2_FD_97872 | JGI IMG/M metagenome (GOLD analysis project Ga0123354, IMG submission 97872) | Labiotermes labralis P4 segment gut microbial communities from Petit-Saut dam, French Guiana - Lab288 P4 | ecosystem: Host-associated > Arthropoda: Insects > Digestive system > Gut ...
TTTACTTCAATAATGCTTTTAGCTGTAAATCCTGCTTCGCTGTCTGTTGCTATAGCCGCAACGCTGGCAGCCGGAGGAATAATTTTTCCTCTTCTGCATAAAATTATATATCCTGAATATTCCGTTAAGAAATTATTTTTAACTTCTTTCGGACTTAATGCGGTGTTTCTGCTGTCTGCAGGATTTCTGTCTCTCGCGCCCATTTCGCTAATTGCCGCCGCGGGAATAGCCTTCGCTGTTTCTGCATTATTACATTCTTTGAATAATATTTTGTTTTTGAAAGGCAAGTTAAAATCAATTTTATTATATTTAAGTCCTGCGGAACAGCATTTTAAAGACAAAATTGAAGATATTCCCGAAAATGATACAGCTGCTATTAAGAAGGCTTTTCATGATATTGCTTTTGAGGCTTTCTTTGACAGTAATGATCTTTGGCAGTATACTTTCGCCTCAAGCTTAATAGAATTTGCAAAAAAAACCTATAAAAGAGATGAAAACTTAGGTTTGCAGCTGATTAAGATTTTCTATGATCAATTGTCTTCCGCTCGCAGAGAGTCAAAAATTAGTTCTGATTATGTGAAGAAGATTAAGTCTGATTTTGGCGTACAATCAATTAAAAATATTTCTGCTGCTTATGAGCATTTGCCGAAAGAATTTGCTTCTCTTGTTTCTGATGTAGAGAGTCTTAGACGGTTTTGGGAAGGAATAGGTTTTTACTTGGATATAGATTGGGAGGAAAAAACTGATGAATATCGCCCGGCATATAAAAGATTTATAGGAATGCCGTATGAGTCTAATAATAAAGTTACATTTAAAACTGTTAACAATCAGAAATACGACAGAAAAAATGGGGAAAGATTAAGATTTTTTTATGATGAACTTGAAAAATATAATACGCTTGCTATGACTTCAATGAAAAACGGCAGTGCCGACGGCGTTATGAGAAATTTAAGCAACATGTTAAGAAGTTTTGCAGGGATGCAAGGATTTATTATTCCTGAAAGCCGTGAAACCGGAGCTTTAGAAACGCTTCTTGATACTTCCGATAAATTTGAATCTGCCGCAGATGGAGAATATTTTTCCAAAAAACTTTCGTATATAGTCCGCCAAATAATAGAAAATTATAAACGTAATCCTGAAAATAAAACAATACTGACAAGTATTGACGGTGATTTGGCAAAAAATTATTTAAAAACAGATAACTATACATATTTTAGCGACAGAATACAGAAAACGGGATTTAATACATTAATAAATATAATTCACAGAGAAGCAAGCCACTTGTACTTTTTTTCTATTGAACATGCTTCTGTAATATCTCTTTTCCAAAACTATAAAAAACGTCTGACGGTTAAAAATATGAGTTTAGATAAACCGTCAGATAAAGTTCTTGATTTTCTTTATGAACTGTCTTATTTTAATCCAAGCCGTCCTATTGTCATCGAACGCGATAAAATCAGATATCAATTCTATGGTAATGACCACTCGGTAAGCATGGATATTGATTTGAGTGAAAATCACTCCATCTATCTTTATTATGGCGATCATTACGATGAAATGAAGAAATATTCCGGTAATGTTACCAAAGTTTTATCAGAAATCGGATTTATTCCTGTTAAAGTTGAAGACAGCGAAGGTAAGGCTATAGCTTTCACTTTAAGCATAGACAGCAATGTAAATTTGGCTTTACAATATGCTGAAAAATTTAAACAAGCTTTGGGAGTACTTCCTGTAAGAGCAGATAAATTTGAACCTGAAGAAAGCTTGCATCAAGTTCAGCAAAAAATAGAATCTTTAGGTATTAAAGGTTTGACTTTGGAAGGATTGATAAAGATGATTGCTGACGGTCAGATAATACGTTATAAAGACGGATTAAAATTAGCGTCGGATTATAAAAATATGTCTGTCAAAACTATGCTTGAAAGTTTAAATAAGTCAGATAGTCCGAAAGCAGATTTATTCAGAAACGCGCAGCTTTTAAATCTTGTTGAATACCGAGATATGAACCTTAAGCCATACGCTATGTTTGGCAAAATGATAGGAATGTCTGGAATAATGAAAGTTAAAGATGGGTATATTTCAATAAACGCCACTTCAATAAACGGAAAAGAGAAAGGATTAAGATGCGCCAGCGTATATTTTACGGATTTTGATGGAACTAGAAAAGAATTAGACTATGACCGGCTTCAGACGCTTTTAAGAAAACAGGGTTATATAAGTAAAGATAGAATTCTTCCCAAGCCGAGAAATAAAAATGAAATTAATATAATTATTCAAATGCATAAAGAACGCGTTGATGAAAATAATAAATCGGCAAATGAGATAAAAGGAAAAGGAATATCGAAAGATTATCAAGGATATGTTCACGGAACGGCTTCGTATGACATAAATAAAAAAGATAAAAAAGGCAATATAATTATAACCGGTGAAATGTCGCCTGAAGACGCTTCTAAAGCCAGAGACTTTAACGCTGTATTATCTACCGGAAAATCCGAGCGCAGCCATGCCGTGCTTGACCTTATAGAAAAAACGGCATCTTCGGATTCTGTTCCGCTTGTTTTGGTTAACGGAGATTATGAAAACGGCAAATTGCAGGTTTCGGAATATAAAATAGGCAGACAGATACAAAGCGGCAGTTTTCCTGTCTATGATGTGGAAACAGAATCTTTTTATATAGAAGAGAGCGATAATATTTTAATGAATCCTGTTGACGGTTCTATTTTGCTCTTTAAGAAGATTGAAAACAAAACTTTGACCGACTTAACGAAATATATAGAGAGCGGCGATATAAAGAAAATAGAGAATATTATTGCAGAAAATAAAAATGCCGAGCGTCAAATTTATGAATATATATTTTACTATACGGTTGAAAAAGGCGAATATAAAGCTGTTGTTGACAGTCTTGCAAAAGGCAGCGGTATTTTAAGAGAATATATGCAGTCTGTAAGTGACGATTATTACAGGCTGCGCGTGCAAATGTTGCAGAAAAAATTAAACGATTTAGATGTAAAACTTAAAACGATAACCGATGTGAAAATAAAATTTAATTTGATTTTGATTTTAGAAAGACAGATAAATACGCTTAACAAAGACTACCATGTAGAAGATCTGACGGAAAAAATAAAAACTCTTAAAAATGATGCCGTATATGATTTGCAAAGATATGTGGAAGGTTTTAATCGTAAACTTAAATCCGTTGCAAAAAATATTACGGAGCAAAACTTAAAGCAAAGTTTTAAACTTATAAATGAAGCGGAGGTGTGGAATAATTTTTGGAATAACTCGATTACAGCGGGTTTGGTTGAAAAACTAAAAGCCGCGATTAATCCTGTAATTGAAGATATTCATGAGCGTAATCCTGTAAAAGTAAAGAAAATATCAGAGCTTAAAGCTTGGGATTCTTTGAAATACGGCTCTAAAGCCGTTGAGATTTTAAACCTTTCGGAATTTTTTAACGGAGATAAAAATATAAATGTTCCCGTTGAGGGTTTTGCTGTGCCATATGAAGTTTTGGAATCGTATCTGGGGAAAAAAGGATCCGTGGAATATAAAAAATTATATGACGAATTTTCAGATGCGGTTATGAACCAACAAAATGGAGAAGCAAAAAATATTGCGAAAAAAATTTGCGAATTAATCATCAAAAATTTTGCGTGGAATGAAGAATTGAATGAATTTTTAAATAACGGCAGAAAGTATGCAGTGCGCTCAAGCGCTGTCGGAGAAGATGGAGCAAAATATTCTTTTGCCGGAATTGCCGAAAGCGAACTTAATGTTATTGCCGATAAAAATCAAATTACTAATGCGATTGCTTCTGTATGGACTTCATTTTTCAGCGAAGGAAGCATAGAATATATGCTTAGAAACAGAGTTGTAGTTCGTCCGGCTGTTTTTGGCGAGGAAATGGTTAATTCCGTAAAATCGGGTGTTATATTTACAAAAAATAATGAAGGCGATTTAATTATAGAGGCAGACTGGGGTTTGGCGGGCATTACAGGAGGAAAAGACGGAGATCATATAATAGTTTCTTATAATCAGTTGACGCGTAAGATGGAAGTTCTTGACTATAAGAGAGTTGCAAGAGACGAGAGCGGTTCTAAAATAGTAATTGATGCTGAAAAAGGCGGTATCGTTAAACAAGGTATAAACGAACAGGAGCTTAACAACAGAGTTCTGTCTGAACTTAAAGAAATACAGAAGTTAGCTTTAGGCGCTGTGAAAGCCGAATCAAATTCAGGTTATCCGGTGGATATAGAATTTGCAATAGATGATGAAGGAAAAGTATCTTTTCTCCAGAGAAGACCTGAATCAATTTTTTATGAAGAAAGTCTTGAGACATATGATGAATTCATGTTTAAAAAAAACTCTTCTTCTCTTTCAATATTTAATAAGTTTTTTAAAAACACAAAAACTACGTTTTATAAAGCATATACTGTTTTCTTTGCTCCGGTAGCCGAAGAATTTCTATTCCGCGCTCTTCCTTTCGGTTTATTTTTTATTTTGCCTGTTTCTTTCCCTGTAGCTTTTTGCTTGGGAATAGGTTTTACAATGTTTTCCGGTTTCTTTATTTTTCCTAAACTTCATGAAGTTTTAGATAATGCGGCGTTGAAATATAATCCTGATATTGCAGTTAGAAGTTTTATAGACATTTTTCCGGATTCCGTAAAATTGACTTTCGTATTTTTTATGTTTTCGATTCCGATAACTTTTTTGGGTTTTCCCGTAATCGCTGTATTTACCGCTTTAATAATACCTGCCGCTATGCATATCTATAAAAACTATAAGGCTGTAATAAATAGAGCCAATCGTATTGTTTTGAGTATGTCGGACGCTTTTGTAAAAGATGATAAAAATAATGAAATAGATTTTATTGATAAAGCGATAAGTTTATTGCCGGATTTAATTGCCGGTTTAGAAGGAATTGATTTTGAAAGTAAGCTTGAGTTTAAAGAAATAGACGAGGAGTATCAAAAAGAATTTAAAAAATATTTAGATGCTTTCAGAAATATTCAAAATTATGAAGATAATGAAAAAAAATATTCTGAACTTCAAAGTATTCTTGATTCATTTTTTGAATTCACTAAAGGTCTTAATTATTTTATCTCCAAAAACATGCCTCTTCAGTTGACGGTTATTAAAGCGATGCTGCCTGTCAGTGTGTATGCCGATATAAATCTGGCGAAAAAGTTTTTTGACCATACTATGGAAATATGGACAAAAGTAGGCGCTTCTGTACATGTCGTGAATATTTTACACAAAATTTCTCGGGAGATTTATTCCGTAGATAAAAAAAATGGACTTGAATTAATAAAAGAATTATATAAAGAAAGGTACGGACGTGAAGCTTATAAAGTGCGTATAATAAAGGCGCCTTTTGAGCCTGTAAATCTTGAAGCCGCAAGAGAATCATTACCGGAACAATTTGCTGATATGGTCAAAAGCGACAAAGATTTAATAGAGTATTATAGAGAAGCGCTGGATATTGATTTGGAGCAGATTGTTAGCTCCACGACGATAGACCACAGACAAGATTATGTTAGAATTTTAGACTTTTTGCCTTCCGGCGTAAAAACCGAGTTGGATGTTACTCCATGGAGGGAGATACCTATAAAAATATATGGAAAGTCAAATGATAGTGAAATGCAGACTGTAGTGTCACGTTTTGATAGTTTTAATGAATTGTTGGTAAATAATTCTTTAGCGCTGACCGAGCTGAACGGCAGCCACGAAACTGCGGTAAGAGATGCCGCGATGTTTTTATCAAAAATGATAGACGGACTGAAAAAAATTCATCCTCGTCATGGAGAAAGCGCGGCTAAGGCGCTAGAAGAAATAAATAAAATTATAAGCGCTGAACTGACTCCTGAGTTAATAAAAAAACAGAAAGAGCTTAAAACATGGCGTTTAGGCGAATTCGACGGAATAGGAGAAGTTCATACATTAATAAATGCGGTGCATCAAGCTGCGATTGCTGACTTTACGGCAATAAGAAAATCAGGGAAAATAGGCAAAGGAAGAAAAATTATTGTTGATTATGATTCCGATGAGAGCAATTATGACGCGAATAAAATAACAGTACATGACTATTCGCAAAAAGATTTATCTGCCGAAATTATATCTTTTCTGTCTTTAATTGTGGATAAAGGCGTTTACGAGTCAAGATGGGAGCAGAATAACGACTTTATAATGAAAGACGGAAGAATCATTTGGAGCAGGCAGCTTGGCGTTCACAGTATAGATATTTTAGTAGATCTCAATGAGATTAACGGCGGGATAAGGCTTAGCTTCAACGATTCTGGAAGATCTGACGGAAGTGCGCTGAGAACATCAATGCTTGCTGCCGAATGTTCCCAGCTTGGCATGGATATTACTATGTTTGATAAAGAGATAGATGAAAGTTATGCTACTGAAAGCGGGAATTGCGGGTTTCAGGCAGTTTACAGTTTGGAAAATAAGAAGAATCTTGTAGAGCAATATGCTGAAGTTTTTCACGGTATTTATAGAGTTGCTACAACTATAAGAAATTTGGATTATGATCTTGAAGGGTCCGATGTTGACAGCGACAGACATTATTATAATCGAAATACTATTCCCGATATAACGATAGACAGTTTTAAAAAGATAAAAGGCGCGACCGGAATGCCTGAGCAGTTTAAAGGAACAAGAATTGCTCATAAATGGGAATTTAGACATCCTGAAGTTGTTGATTCTGGTCATTTGTCAAAAGATGAAAAAGCAAAAATAAAGCAAAAAGAAGAATTGGAAAAATTTTATGAATATTTCAAAATTTTGCCTGAGAAACGGAATCCTTCCGAAATAGTCCGGTTGTATGCCGACGGAAAACTCATAATCGGTAAAAAGAGCAAGAAGCTTGAACATAATAAAAAATATAATCCTATAAAACAGCTGTTAAATTTTATTATCAAAGACCGGGATGAAACATTCAGACAGGCGCAGATGCTGAACTTGATAGATTATGTCGATTTGAATTTTACTACGGAAGGTTATATCGGGAATATGTTAGCCGTATCCGGTATGATAAGAGTTGAAGACGGTTTTATATCCGTAAGAGGCGCCGCCGAAAGAAATAACGGGAGATTGCGATGCGCTACTACGGAATTTGTAAATTTTTATGGCGATAGAAGACCATTGAAAAATTCTGAGCTTATGGTTAAACTGCAAAAAAAAGGATATGTTTTAAAAGTTCAAAAAGAAAGAAGCATATCTGAAAAAAAAGATGTTATAAAAGCCTTGAAAGAAAAAATTACCTCTGATAAAGACTGCGTGGAAGTAATCGGTACCGGAGTTTCAGCCGGGCTTGGAGGATTTGAATCAGGTATTATTACAACCGATAAAAAAGAAGTTGGCGGCAACAGTATTTGGGTTGTAGGTTTTGCTACGCCCGATGATATTGTTCAGATAGAAAACGCAAAAGGGCTTATTACAACCTCAGGGGGAATATTAAGTCATGCTAATATAACTGCCCGTGAAAAAGAAAAAACTGCCGTTTTAACTTCCGCAGAGTTCTTAAATGACGGCGTCAGAATTAAATATTATAAAACTTCCGGAAAGACAAAAGAGATAAACGGTTTTCATACGCAAAAAGCCGAAGAAAATAAAATTCCTTTGGAAGGCAGGGTTTTAATAAACGGAGAAACCGGAGCTATTCTCGTTTTTGACAAAATTGAACCAAGCGCGCTTGAGATATTGCATGAAGCCATAGAAAATGACGATATTAATGCTGTTTTAGAAATTATAAATACTGAAAAAGAAGAGTCGGTTAAAGCGCAGAAAATAGAATATCTGTATTATTACTGCGCCGGAAAAGTATCAAAAAATCATATACTGTCTTCAATATTGTACGGTGATAATAATATAAAACAGAGAGTAGAAAGTCTTGACAGGCTGCAGCTTCAGGATTCATTTACTAGAATAAAGGAAATTTTAAAAAATATAAAGATTATGCAGGATAAAGACGTTAGAATGGCATACAATCTGATATTAAACGCGGAATCTATTTTGAGCAGGAGTATTGCTTCGGAATCTGTAGTAACAAATGTTATTGCTAAAAAGAAAGCGGACTTGCAGAAATTATTTGCAGAGGAAGCAAAAAGATATGTTAGGCGCGGATTAACTCTTAGCAAAAAAAGAAAGATGAGTGAAATAGAAATAAAGGAAGCGGCTAAGATGATAAATATGGCAAATGTATGGAAAAATTTTTATGATTATCCAGGAATTGCCGAAACTGTCCAAAAACTTGAAGACAGTAAAAATAGGGCTCTTAAATCCAGAATGACGGACAGACAAATTAAAGGATTGGAATTAATAGACGCTTCGGACCTCTTACAATATGGTTCAAAGACAACGGAATTAGCTGAAATATATAGACTTTTCAAAGGAAAAGATAATATAGAAATACCATATGCCATAGGAGTCGGGAACGGAATAATATATGAAGCTCATTCCGGAACGGAATTTAGCGAATTGATGACTGCTTATGAAAACGCGATGGAAAATTTTAAAAAAGACGGCAGTGATATGAAACGCAAAATAGAAGTTAAACAGACTGCGAAAAAGATAAGGCAGCTTATAGCAAATACCGATAATCCGGGGTTTAGAGAAGAAATAACAAAAATGCTTGACGGGAATAAACGTTATGCCGTAAGATCATCGGGAGTAGGGGAAGACGGCGGTGACTATGCGTTTGCCGGTATGGGAGAAACGGAATTAAATGTCAGAACGGAAGATGTTTATGAAAATATAAAAAAGACATGGATGTCATTCTTTGATGAGAGAAGCGTTGAGTATATGCTTGAAAGTAAACAAATTATAAAACCTGCTATATTGGTACAGGAAATGGTTGAAGATGTTGAAAAATCCGGTATTGCGTTTTCAAGAGACTCAAGCGGAAATTTAACATTGGAAATGGTATGGGGTTTATGTGAAGGGGCTGTATCAGGAAGAGTGATGCCGGACAATATAACATTCAGATTTGCCGATAACGCCATAGAATATACAAGAGCCATAGGAAATGTTAAAAAGATAGTTCCTTCGAGAGAAGGCGGCGTAACGCTGGAGCAGCTTACGAGAGACGAACAAATTGAAAGAATAGTTGACGAGAAAATGATAAAAGAGATAGTTACAATAGTTTCTGCTCTTGAAAAAGACGCCGGCTATTCTGTTGATGTTGAGTTTTCAATAGGCAAAAACGGGAAAATTTACATTTTACAAAGAAGACCTGTCAGCACATTTGTAAATAAAGAGCATAAATTTGTTGACGGTATAAAAAAACAAAAAATATTGATTGTTTCTGGAGATATAACCCAATCGGCAGAACAGGTTGTCAATATTGCGCATTTTTTACTGGAAGATTCTTCAATTCCCGTATATTTTAAAGGAGTAAATGCATCCGGAGAAATTACTTTGTGTATTGAGCAAAAATATTTCGATATATTTGATAATGAGATTTTCGTTCAGCTGCTTCAAGATCGTATTAATACGGATCCGGTTGTCCGGAAAAAATTAAATCCATACGCAAGAAACGTAATCGCCGAAGGAAGCATTGAAGTTTCGCCTGCTTTTAATGATTTTAAAAACAAACAGAAAGTGTTGCCGGAAAATATTAACGTAAAACCTATATCTGCTATTCTTTCAGCTGCATAATTTTATGTCTGTCACTCTGGGCGAAGCGAATGGGTCTATAATGTCTGCGGTATTAAAACCAACCGTATTTTCTGTTTCAATTTCCTCTTTTTCTTTGGAAGTTGTATAATATTCAAAAATTAATATCCGGAGATATAATATGAAACTAGGCATTGTCGGTCTTCCCAATGTGGGAAAGTCTACTTTATTTAACGCTATTACCAAAGCAGGAGCGGAAGTCGCGAATTATCCGTTTTGCACTATTGATCCGAATGTCGGCGTTGTCGCCGTGCCGGACAAGCGTTTGGATTTTTTGGAAAAATTGTATAAGTCTAAAAAGAAAGTTCCCGCGGCAGTAGAATTTGTTGACATAGCCGGGCTTGTAAAAGGCGCTTCGCAAGGCGAGGGGCTTGGAAACCAGTTTTTGGCTCATATAAGAGAAACCGCGGCTATAGTTCACGTTGTGAGATGCTTTGAAAGCAAGGATATAACCCACGTTATGGGCGATGTTGATCCTTTGAGAGATATAGAAATAATAGACACTGAGCTTATTTTGGCGGATATGGAAGCAATGTCTAAAAAACTTGAAAGATTAGAAAAAGGTATGCGTCTGCAGGATAAAAAAATAATTAGCGAAAGAGAATTGGCCATAAAGGTCAAAACTCATTTGGAAGCTGGAAATCCAGCAAGGACGCTTGTTCTTACCGATGATGAAAAAATTATATTAAAAGATTTCTTTTTGATTACTTCAAAACCTGTGTTATATGCCTGCAACGTTTCCGAAAATGATTTGCCGTCGTTGGAAAATAAATATACTCAGGTTGTCAAAGACAAAGCAAAAAACGAAAGCGCGCAGGCAATACCTATATGCGCAAAAATTGAGGCGGAACTTTCCGAACTTTCCGAGAGTGATCAGGAAACTTTTTTAAAAGATTTAGGTCTTTCCGAGCCGGGTCTAAACCGTTTGATAAAAGCAGGTTATGATTTGCTGGGTCTTGCCACTTTTTTAACCGCAGGGGAAACTGAAAGCCGGGCTTGGACCATAAAAAAAGGTTTTTTAGCGCCACAGGCGGCAGGAGTGATACATTCTGACTTTGAAAGAGGTTTTATAAGAGCCGAAGTTATGAGCTATGACGATTTATACAGGCTTGGCAATGAAAAAGCCGTTAAAGACGCGGGACTTTTAAGAAGCGAAGGAAAAGAGTATATTGTAAAAGACGGCGATATAATAGAATTTAGATTTAACGTCAGTAAATAAAGTTGTCGTAAATCGCAAGCTATATTTGTTGTTGTTTTTGTTCGTCACCTTGAGCGAAGCCGAAAGGTCTGAATTTTTCAAAAGGTGTTGCATGCAAATAATATCCGTAACAAATAAAGAGCAAATAGAAAAAATTGCGAATCTTGCCCATGAAATCTGGCATGAACATTATATAAATATCACTCCGATTGCCCAGATAGACTATATGGTCAAAACTTTCCAGTCTGTAACCGCAATATCAAATCAGATATTCAAAGAAAAATATTCCTATTTTTTAATAAAAGACAATAACGGAAGTTATGAGGGTTATTTTGCTGTTATACCTAAATATGATTGTCTGTTTTTAAGTAAAATCTATGTGCGTAAAACCAGCCGCAAAAAAGGTTATGCAAGGAAATCCGTAGAATTTATAAAGGAATTTGCAAAATCTTTAAATCTTAATAATATAGTGTTAACAGTCAACAGAAAAAATACCGGATCAATAGAAGCGTACAAGAAAATGAATTTTGAAGTGCGTCGTGAAATTAACAAAGACATAGGAAACGGTTTTTACATGAATGATTATGAAATGCAATTAATAATTGACAAGTAATAATAAAAAGTTGTTTCCCTCGCCCATTGCGGGAGAGGGACTTGCGTAGCAAGTGGGTGGGATTAGATGGACATACATATAATAATGTGGTTTGCTTTTTGGCTTGTCGTTTCGGCAGCTCTTTTTGTCGATTTGATAATTCTTAATAAGCATAATGGTGACGTCAGTATGAAAGAAGCCGCTAAAATAGTAATTCTTTGGGTGTCGCTTGCTTTGGCTTTCGGCGTTGCCGTTTATTTTGCTTTCGGACGTGAAAAAGCTTTAGAATACGTAACGGTTTATGTTGTGGAATACTCTCTTTCAATCGATAATATGTTTGTGTTCTTAATCATCTTTGCATATTTTGCAATACCCAAAAAATATCAGCCTAAAGTTTTAATCTACGGAATTTTAGGCGCGGTAATATTAAGATTTTTATTCATCTTTATAGGAGTTCAGCTGATAAGCTCATTTACATGGATTATATATGTGTTCGGGGCAATTCTAATTTATACAGCGCTTAAAATGATTTTTATAAAAAAAGGCGAAGTTTCTCCTGAAAAAAACATAGCCTACAGAATAATCAGAAAGTTATTTCCTTTTAAACAAGACAGCCAAACAGGTAAATTCTTTATAAAAGAAAACGGAGTTCTCTATGCAACACCGATGCTTGCTGCTGTAGCTGTTGTCGAAATGAGCGATATTATTTTTGCCATAGATTCAATTCCAGCAGCTCTTTCAATATCAAAAGATACATTTATAGTGTATACGTCAAACATATTTGCGATTATAGGTTTAAGGTCTTTATACTTCTTATTGTCAAACTTAGCTGCAAAGTTTAAATTCCTAAAATACGGTGTTGCCGTAATCTTGCTTTTTGTGGGAGTAAAAATGACTTGTTCTCATTTCTTTCATATTCCTATAGCCGTTTCGCTTGGCGTAATAGTTTCTGTTCTTTTAATTTCGGCAGCTGTTTCCGTGCAGATAAGTAAAAAAACTAAAGTTTCTTAAAAAACTCTTGCAGTTTTGTTTGTTTGATGCTATTATACCCACATAAAGAAGCATTTTGCCGGAATTTAAGAAAAGTTATTTCACAATTATTTCACAAGTTGATTGATTCTTTTTCACAATATAAATGTATAATGAGAACGTGCTTAAAGGAGTTAAATCTATAATCAAAGGAGGTTTTAAGAGAAGTTTTGAAGTAAAAAAATAAAAATGGAGGGTGTCATGAAAAAAATTTTATCGTGTGTCTTGGCTTTAGCTTTCACAGCAAGTATTGCAACAACGTCTTTTGCAAGAGATATTAATGAAACAAGTAACTTAGGTATGAAAGGTAGTAATGGTCAAATTATTTCGGGCGCAGTTGCTCAGGTTCAGCCTGCATCAGCGCTTGACGGAGAAGCAAACGGATCTATTAACAGAATTTCTGCTGTGTTTAATTATGTAGGCGGAATAATGGTTAGTTATCAGGATGCAAACAGAGGTTTTACAGTTTTTGACGCAGGGCAGCCAAGAGCATCTTTTGTGTATAACGAACTTAGCGGATCTTATTCTTTGGCCAGTTTGAATTTCAACGGCCAGGATTTTGCGAAAATTGATGCAATGGATGGCAAAGATGGCGCAGAAAAAATGAAAAATTATTTAATATCTATAGGTATCAGTCCAAATATGTTAAAATCTGAAACTTTTGATCCTGATAACAGCAGTACTACTGGAACCGGAGCAAATGCAAAACAAGGCGATGTTGCATGGTTGTCTAACGCTTATGATGCGCTTAAGGGCGGAGTTACTAAATCGATTTCTATAGATTTTCAAGCAGCTAAAGGCGCGACTTTGACTATATCGGAATTCGGCAGACCTCAAGAAACGCTTAGTGCGCAAGCTGGTCCTGACGGAAAGGCTTATGTAACTCAGGAATTTGTTTATAATAACGGATTCCTTAACCACATTAAAGAACTTACGTTTGTTACTGACGGCGGTAAAACGATGGATTTTGACGATGCAGCTCAGTCAACTGACGGTGTCGCACTTAAACAGTCGCACAGAATAATTCAGATGGACGGATTTGGAAAACAGAGTGAAGTTAAAGTTCCTAACGGAGATGGCGGATATACAACAACAATGAAGTTTGAGTACTCGGCCAACGGCTCTCTTAATTTTACTAATAATCTTGAAACCGGCGACAAAACATATTATGTTGGCAATAAGCAAAGTTATACAATGAATAAAGAAGGCTGGCTTACACAAAAATTCTCTTATAATAAGAATGGAACAATGGACAAAGTTGAAACATTCAATAGCAATAGTGAAGATCCGACAAAAAGAGGTTCTGTAACATCGCGCACTGTGTTTAATTATGGTCAGGTGATTGCAACTGTCGAAGTTAGTGAAAAAAATAAAGGAAGCTTGCCTGATTCCAATACAGTCAGAAAAGCTGTTACTGAAATCAGAGCAGAAGCGAAAAAAGCAGGAGCAACTGATACTAGTATTGCCAAACTTATGGAAAAGTATCATATTTCAAGCTTCCCTGTAAAAGTAGAAGATTTGTCTAACTCAAAATTGATGGGTGCTTTGGGAATAAGCCAAAGCGATATCAATTATATGAAAAATCATACAAACGGAAATGCTGCGGTAGCTAATGTCAACGTATCTTTTAATACACTTACTTTACCGGCTGAAGAAACCCACACATTTACAATCAATGAAGGACCATATAAAGGTCAAACATTGCCTGTTGAAACAAACAGCAATGGAGAAAAACAAGTGGTTCTTCCGAACGGTACTAAGATGAATGTTTTGGCTGAAGGTGCTTCTGGAGGAAATAATAAGGGAACACTTAATACTAAGACAGTAGAAGGCTCAACTGAAAAAGTAATGACTTATTCTGTCACGATTAATGACAGAGGCGCGCAATCGTATTCGTTGGCAGATAAATCATGCCATTATGATAAAGTAGGCGGTAAGGTTACCAATTCATCAGTAAATAAGAGTTTTGACCCTGTAGTTATAGGGACTCAAGGCGGATTTGTCGGAGCTAATGGACAAGCATTGGTAAATGCAAATGGTCAGCCTATGACAAATGCAGAAATTGCAGCCTATATTGCCGATGGCGGAGAAGTATATGTATCTGTTAGTGCAAATGAACTCAATATAATGGACGGTAAGAGCTTCCAGGATGCTAAAGGTGAAGAAATACTTGTTCAGGTTAAAGACGCTGACGTATTCAATGAATTAGCGGCTAACGTTGGTAAAGAAATTATGTTAATGGGCGACGTAAAAAATAGCGTTGGCGGTAAGAAGACTATGGAAATGAATGTTACATACGGCGGCGGATTTAAAACCGGAGCGTCTGAAATAGCCAATATGAAAAATACTATTCAGTCAATTGAATCTGGAACCGCATCTAAAGAGGTTTCAGCTGCTAATGCATGGGTACAGCAGAATCTTGATTCAAATTCATGGCTCCAGGGAGTTGCCGGAAGCATGGATACGAAATGGGACTTATTAGTTGCGAATAGAAATTCTGGCGGCGCTATACAAAAAATGCCAAAAATTGCAATACAAGGAATAGCAATTGCTTTGGCGTTGTTCTAAAATTTAGCAAAATGTATTAAATAAAAAATCGGGCTGAAAGTTATTTCAGCCCGATTTTTTTATATGTCGGTGTATTTATATATTTTGCCAGAAGCTTTACAAAATATTAACTTATAACCCCAACGATAATTTATTCATTCAGCCTTTAGTAAAAATATTGCAAATTTTAAAAAAATCAGTTATAATATTCACAGAAATAAGTTGATTGAGTTAGTAAAAATACATATTGAAAATAAAATAAAAATCAGCTATAATTTCTAAAGAAATAAGAAGTTAAAAATAATTATGGAGGCATCATGGGAACGTCTCAAAATATTGGCTTGTCTGGAAAAGAAAAAAAATGGGTTATTTTTGGCGTGATTATTGCGTTGCTTGCGGCTTTAATTTTGGGAGTTCCGTATTTTGCGGCAAAATATATGAGAACAAAATATTTGAAATCTAACGTAGTTTCCAGCGATTTGATGGTCAAAGTAAAAGGTGTTATAAAACAGGCTCAGGGTGAAAATGAGGATAAGATACTGTTTCTTGAAGGAAGTGAAAACGGTTTATACTATGTATTATTCGGTGACAGAGTTGAAGAATTGTCGGAAAATATAGGAAATATTGTGACGATTTTTGGAAATATATACCAGCCTGCTCAAGATGAAATGATAAATGACAAACCGATAAGAATGCGTGTAAAAGTTGTAAATTTTGGCGTGCCGGATATGAAATAAATTTCACAAAAATATCACAACTTTTTTGGTTTGATTCCTCTTCTATTTGGTATAATTTTATTGTGAATTTTGAAGTTGTAAAAGGAGGAGAATCGTGAAGAACTTATCAGCAGTTTTATTATCAATTTTTCTTATCTCATCTTCGGCACATGCGTTTTTGCCAATGCCTAATCCTTATAAAATGGGACCGGAAGGCAGAAGTGTTGAAGATTTAAGAGATTTTGCTAAACCTAACCAGATGTTTCAAATATTGCCTAACAGACCGATTGTTGCTACTGACTCGTCTGGTTCAAGGTTATATTATACTCCCACAGGAAAACTTGCCGTAAGTATTTCCAAAGACGGTAATTCTACATTTTCTCTCAATGGTATAACTAAAACCAGAGATTCTGAAGGTAATATTACCAGCGTTTCTAAAAATGTGAAAGGAACCAACAGAATAGAAATAAAAAATGAATTTGGTGAGATTCTTTCTTACAAGGAAACCGGTCTCGGCGGGAAAGTCATGAAAGAATACGATAAAGACAATAATCTAACAAAAACTTTTGAATATAATAAATATGGAAAAACTATTTCGGCAATTACAAATGAGATGACTAAAGGTAAAACTGTTTTTGACGAAAAAGGTTTGGCTGCTTATGAACTTGACTTTGAAGGCAACCGTATGGCAAAGTATGAGTATGACGATAAAAACAGATTGAAAATGAAGACCGATGTCTATGGTAATATGACGCATTATGCCGCTAACGGTGAAATGATGTACACCGAGAATAAAGATGGAATTGTGCTTCAAAAATATAATTATTCTTACGATGACAGAGGGAACTATAGTCTAGAAAGTTCTATAGATCCGACTACAAGAGATATAACGTATTATAAAAACGGTAAACAGACTGTTACAAAAAATTATATGGGTGCAGTAATAACAGATTATTTGTGGCACGGTTCAAAATTGGTGGCAACTTTCAACAGAGAGAATCAGGAAACTACGTGGTATGACAGAGATGGTAAAACTTTATATACTTCGTTTAACAATCAGGCTATAAGTAAGAATTTGTATAATGAAGGTCAGCTTGTAGGTGTTTGGGATGTCAGGACTAATCAAGTTACTATTTTTAAGAATGAAAGAAAAGCTTTGGTTATGCAGTTAGGCGACTTTGGTACTGCTGTTACCGAACCAATTGATATAGCGCATTATTCCAATGGAATAGACAATTTATATTTTAGCCAAAAATATCTTGATGACGGAACTATTACAGTTCCCGTAGGCTATAATTATGTTAATACTGAAAAAGGTTATGTTTTAGCTGAGAAAGAGGGTGGCGGAAACATAATTGCTTTTGAACCTGTTGTAGAGCCGACTGGCGAGCTTGTTAAAAAATGGATTGATGAAGGGCTTATAGAAAAAAGTTCTCTCCTGAGACCATTGTAAAATTACCAAGGGCTTTATATTAAAAAGCCCTTGCGAAATATAGTAAATACGCTATACTTTAATTAACAATGAAAAACAAAAATTTAAACTACTATGTCAAAGGTTTAAAAAAGGCTTCAGTTGGTAAAATTGTTGCCGTTGTTGTTTTTTGTCTATTTTTTAACATAATTAATCTTTCTGCTTTTTATAAGGCAGATGTTTATACATATACGGATAAGAATGTAATGATGCTTGGCGATAGTTTAAGCAGGCTTTATAACAATATAAACATTCCTGTAAAAATCGTTAATGATTTGTTTAATGAAAGTAATGCTTTAAAAGGTGTTGAAAATACTCAGGTTAGCATAAAAGATGTTTATGCCGTTATTTATTCGAAAAAAAGACTTGCTGAGTCGGCATCGGAATTAAAATCTGTTGCTTTATCACCGTCAGGAAATGGAGCTAAGTTTTTAGTAAGTGATTCGTATTTGTTTGTCGTTTCACAATATAAGAATTTAATCGGCAATATGGACGGCAATGATTTTCGATTTCTGTTATTATTTTTAATTATTATGCTTATGTTGCCCAGAGGTATTCCATCAAAAATAAAAAATATGTTAAATATAATTTTAGCCTGCCCGATTTTGTTTTTTAACAAAATTGGGTTTTTCCGTTTTTATACGGCAGGCAACGGGGGATTAAAATGAAAACAATTAATAGCTTAAACGGGGGTTTCATGAAAAAGTTTAAAGAAAAATTAAAAACATTTCTAGCATTCGGTATTGTCTGCGCAGTGAGGCAATCCAAGGTTGTTGGTTCTTGGTTTTTAGAACTTAATACCTTAAAAGTGACAGCCCTCTTTGTTATTAACTGTTTTTTGTTGACTTCCGTTTATGGGCAAAGCATAGCGATGGTTGTCGAAAATAACAGAGAAACTGCTCAGTTTAAACAAATATTTTCGGATTTTACTCTTCCATATTCTTACGGTAAAATAACTTCCGCGAATTTTGCCGGAAGTGATACTGTAATAATCAATATTCAAGATTTGCATTCACACCCCGAAGTGCAAAAGAATATAAGCAATATCATAAAAACTTTCGATAAAGAATACGGCGTTAAAAATGTTTATCTTGAAGGCGCGTACGGTCAGGTTGATACTTCATGGCTTACAAGTATTTCCGATAAAGATATTAAAGAGAAAGTGTTGACTGCTTTAGTGAACAGTGGAAGGCTTACCGGTGCGGAATATTATTCCGTAACAAGTGATCGTCCTAAAGTTATAAAAGGTCTCGAAAATAAGGACGAATATCTTGACAATCTCAAGAGATTTGGAAGTATTTTAAATTCCCAGGCTGATATTGCCCTAATTATTGACAGTATGAAAGCCGATGCCGATATTCTCAAAGGCATGTATTTCAACAGAAAGCAGCAGAAAATTGATGAATTGTCGAAAGAATATGCTGCAGGACAAACTGATGCGAAAAAATATTTTGCTTTGATGGCAAAACACACCGATACTCTCGGCATAGATATGTTCAAATATGAAAATATTGATGCCTATGTGAATCTTTTGGAAGAAGGCAAAAAAATAAATTATGAAAGAGCCACAAGAGAATTGCAGCTTTTTGTAATGAAATTGAAAGAGATTTTACCTTACTCAGCTTATAAAATGATTGTTGATTCTACCAATAATTTTACCGAACTCGACAAACTTTACACATATTTCATAAGACTTTCCAGAGAGAATAAAATAGATTTATCCATAAACTTTCCCGAGTTAAATAAGTTTTTCAATTATATAGAATTAAGCCAAAAAGTAAATCCGTTAGACATGCTTAAAGAAGAAGAAAAACTTACTTCCGAAATTAACTTTGAATTTTCTACAAATAACAGCGAAAGAGAAGTAGTATTTTTGACAGGCTTTGTAAAATATTTGAAAGATTTTTATTCAAGTAAAATTACTTCAGATGATTACGCGTATTATACAGCGAATGTCGAACAATTCAAAAAGCTTTGGGTAAAATATGTAGATAATAAGAAGCTCGCATTGCTTGAAGAATACGAAGCTGAAGCCAATAAATTTTATGATATAAACGTTGACAGAAACGAATATTTTGTTTCAAACATAGATTCTGTTAAACCTTTTAGGACTGTTTCTTCCAACATATCTGGAGACATTGCCATTGAATCCGTTATTTCTTCATTAAGAAACGCAAAAAATGTAGAAGTAATAATAACCGGCGGATTTCATACTGAAGGTGTATCAGAAATCCTTGCAAAAAATAATATTTCATATATAGTAATCACTCCCAATGTAACCGGTAATGTAGCAATAGCTGAAGAAACCTATTACAGAATTGCAAAAGAACAGGCAAGAATATTATTCCAAGCTTTGTCGACATTGGTTCCCTCTCTATTGTCTGAATCAGGGAAAGCACTATCAGTTGCTGATGCTTCTGCCAAATATCTTAAGGACAATGGAATAAGTATAGAGGATATAAAATCTATACAAGACATTAATGATACTTTGAAAAAACTGGGTTTTACAGAAATCGTTTCTAAAGATGTAAACGGTAATGTCAGTTTAAATAGAGGTAATATATCCTATCCGTATGTAAACGGTGCATTTGATGTGTCTGCTGGTTTTGATACAGGAAAACGTTCTCAGAATCAGAGCATTTTTAATTATAAACTAACAACTTTTATAACATCTGTTATTACAGCTGCATCTATTACAACTGCAATAGCTACATCATCGTTATTATTAACTCCATTTGGCGTTTTAGCGGCTGTTATTGCAATATTAAATTTTGCAGGTGCAAGAAGATTTAACAAAGCAAGAGATTCTCTTCCTGCCTCGGAAGATGAGGTTGTGAAATATTTAAAGGAAAATAGTACGGCTTTTATAAGCTCTGATGTTTCCGATGATAAGGCTTCTTTGGAAGCTGCTGCAATCAGCAGTATTAAGCAATATACGGGAGATAATGTTGAAGTAGTTTTTGATTTAGAGCAAGCAAAATCTGGTAAAGTTGCCCAGTATGTTGACGGCAAACCTGTAGTTAATGGATTTCTTTTTATAGGCGCTTTCGGGAACCATATCAAAAGTCAAGAGTTTGGTCAGCCTTTGGATTGGTTCTCAAAATTACTTCTTGATCAAATTATCTCACACGAGAAAATTCATAAAATTACTGATGGAAAACCGGTAATATCGAATTTTGTCGTAGCAGAGTTTGTTGCTAAATTATTTGAAGTTCCTGCGTTGATAGTTCGTAATATTTTTGTTGTTGAAAAAACAGTTACGGATAAAACTTCTGAAGGAAAATTTGTATTTAATGCAAGTTATAAATCTGATATAGAAAGTGTTTTAAGAGATTTTCTTGATAGGGAAAATCGTGAAAAGAAAACGAATATAGAGTTTGATTTATCCAGGTTTGAAAAGCAAGTCGCGTTTGCCCAACATTTAGCTGATGGCAATGTCGCTGTAGAACTTCCCACTGGATTAGGAAAAACTCTCGGCGGAGCAATGGGACAGTTTGCAAAGTTATTGAAACTTGCAGATGAAGGGAGAGCGAATGAGCTTATTCTTTTTACTTCGCAAAATCATGCTTTAATTGCCGAAGCAAGAGAAGCGCAGATAGCTTTTTTTAATCACCCGATTATTAAGAATATTTTGGTGGAAAAAGGAATACTTGTCAAAGGACAGCCTTTGTTTATAGGAGAAGTTGTTGAAGGTAAAGATTTTGGATATTTATATGACGCTTCTGGAAATAAAATAAAAAGAGACGGGAAAGAAGAAATAAGCAAAAAAGATGTTTATGCGGAATCTTTAATTGTGACAGGCGCTATTGAGGGGTTTGTATGGGATAAACTTGGTGATGAAAGGGCAGACAGCGTTGAGAACTATACAATAAGCCAGAGGCCGTATCATCCATTTATGGATGAAATACAATCTGCTTCTGAAAGCAATATGTTTGTTATTTCTTCAGGCGAGAAGGAAGATGCGCAAAAGATGATAGCGGCCCAAAAACTCGCAAGAGACTATGCATTGAGTCTTACGTCGCAGCAATATATAGATAACAATACAAGTATTACTCTTCCGGAAAATTATGCTACAAAAAAGTTCAAAGACGCGGCCAAAGAAGCTGGAGTAACAGAACTGGAATGGAAAACATTTGTTGAAAATGCTCTTACTGCCAGATATGTTTTAAGCGAAGGTGACGATTATGAAGTTAATTTTTCGGACGCTCTTGTTGATGGAAAAAGTCTTCAGCAGCCTTCTGTTGATATATTAAAATCGGAAACCAGCGAAAGACAGAATAGCGTAAAATGGAGTAACGGATTACACGCTGCAGTAGAAATAGAGTTAGAAGCAAACGAGTTGTATAATTTTAATGGTACTTATTCTACTGCCACAAATATAAGTAATAGTATGACTTTATACGATTTTGCTCAAACAGCTGCTTCTTTTCAGGGTTTTACAGGGCATGCAGATGCGCAGGAAATGGAAGAATCTTTAGGTATAAGAACAGAGAGAATTGAAGCTGATGGCGGAGCGAAACCTGTTATGAGCAGTTCCAGATTGGTGAAGTCTAAGATAGAAAAAGAAAGAATTTCGGCTCAAAAAACAGTAGAAAGATTTTTTGGAGATTTTAATGGTACTTTTTCAATTCTTCTTAAAGTTCCTACAGTTACAGATATAAATATATTTTTTGCGGAAATTATTTCTGCTATAAATAGCAGTTCTAAGGAATTAAATACTCCTGCTCTGAAAAATTCTGTAATATCGAAAATAAAAGAATATGAAGAAATAACTAAGAAACTTGAAAATACAAAAGATCGTAAAGAAAAAAGACTTTTGAATATTCAAAGACAGGATGCAGCTAAAGAATTAGTCCAGCAGCTTAAAAAAGACAATCAGGATGTATTTAATTTGTTTGTTACTGCAGGGTCTTCTAAAGAACAAGTAGAAAATTTCAAAAAGACAATGGGAGCAACTCCATCTATTGGTATTGCTACAAGAATTACAAGTACAGGTATGAGTATAAGGTTATCTGATAAAGTAAAAGGAACCTATGAGATAAATGCTTCTTTTGATAAAACTTTAAAGGCAGAAGCACAGTCTGCTGCAAGAGTAGGTAGAGATAATACTTTAGGCGGATACGAGTTGATAGTTTCGGTTGAAGATATTGCTGATGAGTTAAGCGATGATGAGATGGCGATATATATGAACCAATTAAATGCTTTTGTAGATAAAATGTATAAACCTGTTTCTGATGCTGAGATAGCGGATAGAATAAAAGCTCTTACTCCTGCAGGTGTACAGATGTCTAATGAAATGGTTTCTGTATTAGAAAAGGCGTTAAAAGATAACTTAAATATAAATAATAACAGCAGAATCATAGAAGAAGAAAATGTTATAGGTTTTAGCGTTATCAATAGAGAAGGAAATGCGACTTTTGAATTGATTGATGCCATAAGAACGAGATTGGGTGTTCAGGAAAGTTCGCAGAAAGTTGCTGAAAGAGATGATAGTGCAAGATTGCAACGTGAAAAGGCAGATTTTAATAAAGTAAGAAGTCCATTTATTGGTGCTGCTTGGCAGGAAGAAATATTTGGCAGAACTTTATCATCTGCGGAAATAGAAAAAATAGGAAAAAAATATAAGCAGAATTTGTCCGGTAAAGAGTATAGCAGTTTAGAAGAAGCTGTTCGTGATTCTGGAGTTGTTAAGATGACTGATTACGAAGCTGGAATGTTTGCTTTGGAAAATATGCGTGCCGAGACATTGTCTTATATAGATAATGTATTGGAAGAACTTATAAATAGATATTCAGACAGTAAGTTAATGATAAACAGAACATATGGTTCTAAGTTTACCAGCCAACTAAAGGCTATGTTTGAAACACAAGAATCGCTTTCTATAAATTCATTTTACAGATTATTTGCTGATGCAGCATATAAAGCCGATGTTGCTGCCAGAGAGAATTTAAAAAATCAAATATCAGACTATGAACTTGATACCGTATCAGTTTCAGACGCGAAAGAAATCGGAGAAAAATATACAATTCGTAAATCTGCTGCAAGCACATTTGTATCTTTATCCAAGGTGACTCAGTTTGCTGTTGCTGCTGTTGTTTCTGCCGGAGTATTGTCATTAACTGCTCTTATTGCCGGTGCTGTTGCCGGAATAAGTGCCCCTCTTTTAATCTTTGGAGTGGTTCTTATTGCTGTCGTTTCTGGAGTTTCCTTTGTTAAAAGATCATATTCTGACAGACTTACAGCTTATGTACAGTCTTCAGAAAGATTTGAAGCAAATGAAGCCGTATTTTCAAATACAGGTGATTGGTCATTAGCTAAGAAATTTGGAAAAGGCGTAGGATATAAAGTATTAACCGGCATAATAAATTATTCGTATTATGCAACAATAGGAGCATTGTTAATAGGTTCAATAACGGCAATAGCCGGAGTTTCTATAGGTATTCCGATACTTATAGCCGGAATTATTCTTGGCGCTTTGTCTTTAGTTGCTATGGGTATAGTTTTACTTGTTAATAAATCTATACTTTCCGATAAAGAAAAAGCAAAATCTTCTTCTAAAAATGATGTTGTAATGAGTGTTGAAAACGTAATGTCAGGTTTGACATTTGCAGGTATAGTAGCTTTAGGCTTGGCTTTAGGCGGTTTGGTCGGGCTTGTTATCGGAGCAGTTGGCGGTTTAATATATTTGGCTGCGCAGTATATGATGCCTGCAAGAGTGAATAGTGAAAATATGACGTTTGTACCTAACCTTGCAGGGCAGAATATAAAAGGCGCAGTGTCAGTTATTTTTAAAGATAACAATATAAAATTTTTGGTTGGAGGAATACTTTTAGCGGCTGCTATATCGATCCCTATTATTTCTATAGCGGCAGTTCCTCTTCTTGCTTCTGCATTTATGGGCAGTGTATTTGGGACTGTTGCTTTATACGTAGGAGCATTGTTTGGTATTTTGGCTCTTTATGCAGGGGTTGATTATATAAAAAAGAAAGCTATAAATGAAAAATTATATTTACAAAATAAACCTGCCAGAGTAGCTTTAATGTCTTTGTTAGGTATATCAACATCTGCTGTAGCTGTTGTTCCTCTCGGAATTTTAGCATTATCTAATCCTATAGTTGCTGCTGTTGTTCTTGCTCTTGGCGTTTCTGTAATATTTGCAGGCAGAAGTTCTAATAAAATAGTAGCCAAGGCAATGTTGTTTTTTATCTCTTTTATTGGCGCTGTTTTTGGATTGTCAATGCCTGCAAAAGCATCAAGTATTGATAATGAAATGGTAACAGAAATGATGTCTGAAGATGTTGCTATTAGTGAAGAAGTTGTTGAAGATTCTGTTGAAAAACCTATAGCCGATGAAACTCAAGTTACAGATACTAAATCTGCTGCAACTGATTCTGTTGAAACTACGATTACAGAGTCCGAATCTGCTGTTGAAAAAACAGAAACAAAATCTGAAGAAGATAAGCCTGTTGCCGTTTCTGCTGTTGAAACTACATCAGAAACATCATTAGCTGAGCAGTTTAGAGATGGGATAAAATCATCTTTTAATGGAGTATTAGATGAGCTTATGGCTACTACTACTCATAAAGGAAGTACTACTGATGAAAAAATAGAAGGATTAGTTAATTATTTTATAGATCAAAATGGCGGGAATGTTGATAAAGGTGTTGATGCCGCGGTTAAAGAATATGACAGAATTGCGGATTTATACAGCAGAATAAAAGAAGCTTATAATGAAAATTTGACTTGGGACACTCTTGCAGATATGTTGGAAAAAAGCGACGGAAATGTAAGTAAAGCTTTTGATAAATATGAAGAATATAGAAACCAAAAAGCTGAAGATGAAAGGCTGGATGCGAAAAGAACGGAGATAAAACAAGAATTAATTAACCAGTTGAGTGCTTATAGTAATGCTGATTTAACAAATATGCTTGAGATGCGTATTACAGATTCAAATAAAGCCAGACTAATTAAAGAGTATGTTGATGAATTAAATATTGATCAAATCATTTTTGGTGAAGACGGCAAGGAAATAAATAAAAATGCTGGGGATTTGGCTACGGATTTTATCAAAACTTTGCTTGGCGCGGATGAAACAACGGGTGCTGCGGCAGATTTAAAGAAAGAATTGGAAGATCTCGGATATACTGTAAATGTTGTCCAAGAAAGTCCTTTGCAATGGAGAATAAATGGAGTTTTGATACATCCTTATTTTGGTGATAATATAAAGAACGCTGAAAGGATAATACAAGAGATAAATAATGCTCCGGCAGTAAAAGCCAGAAAAGATTATATTCAGACTAAACTGGGTATATCTAATCTTGAGGACCAAATTGATTCTAAAACCGGCGATTTATATTGGGCTGTAACAGTAAATAATAAAGAGACGGTCATATATCCTGTAAAAGAAAATGGAACAGTAATAACGGAAGCAGAAATAAATATTCTTGTAGATGCCATTAATTCCGGGGTTGTGACATATTTAGAAGGGTTATTAAAAAGCGGAAGTTACAATAATGCATTGGCATACATAATAAATACCTATAGTTCGATTGATCAGGGGATAAAAAACAGATATGCAGCAGGAACATTGACGGATTCTGATCGTAATCAAATAGCTATGGCATTTAGTATAGATTCTCAAGAGAATCTAAGGTTTACGGGGTTGACTGCAAACGTTGATGCTGAAAATGCGTTAAAGGCAATAAACAGTACATTAAATACAGCGATAGTAAATGACGTTGCAGCGAAACTGAATACGCCGGCATATGCGTCAGCAAAAGCGTATATGATAGCTACAAATCCAAATGTAACAGCAGCATCGAGCGACAGAGAAATAGCGTGGGCATTCTGTATGTCCGAAGCTGGAAGCTTTAAGTTTGCAAATACAACAGAATCAACAGCAGCGTTGAATATGATAAATAATTCGAATAATACGCAGGTTGTGCAGAGCATTGAAGGATTATTAGGAACAACTGAATATGCCGAAGCAAGAGCTTATTTAATAGAGAACTATTCTGATTTAAATGTTCAGTCAACCAATAATCAGATTGCTTGGGCATTTTGTGTAGATGAAAATAATAATTTTAAGTTTTCCAATACATCATCTGCCAAAAACGCTTTGGATATTTTAGTAGCGCAAATCAAGGGTGAAGCATGGGAAAGAACTCTTAACGCTGGATCGTTAACCGGAGCAGCGCGTGACAGATATAACCAAATAGCTGGCACACAAGGATTTACGAATGTGCAGTTAAAAGAAAATCAAATCGGAATATTTGTGTCATTTACATATGACGGCAAAACCGAAACAATATACTTGTATAAAGATGCAACAACACTTTTCACGCAAGCAGAAATAGCGATGGCGATAGCGAAGATCAAAGGAGAAGCGTGGGAAATAACGCTTAATGCTAATAGTTTAACCGGTGATGCATTAGCGAGATACAACCAGATAGCTGGTACACAAGGCTTTACAAATGTGCAATTAAAAGAAA
>Ga0123354_10001857_pt1 | contig 26720 bp, 25 predicted proteins | sample TergutLab28metaG_2_FD_97872 | JGI IMG/M metagenome (GOLD analysis project Ga0123354, IMG submission 97872) | Labiotermes labralis P4 segment gut microbial communities from Petit-Saut dam, French Guiana - Lab288 P4 | ecosystem: Host-associated > Arthropoda: Insects > Digestive system > Gut ...
CGGCCTGGGCCAAACCTTCACAGTCGGCCCCGACGGCACCACCGACACCACCCCCGCACCCCCACCCCCACGACACCCAAAAACCAACACCATTGTCCTGACACCCCAACATCACCCCTGTCCTGATCGACCACCAACCCGCACAGACACCGGACCAACCGGAACCAGCCCACCACCACAAAACCCCTAAGGGACCAACCCTTGAGGGTCATCAAATAGATGTCCCGAAGGATGTCGGGATGGGCGACCCATTACAGATGTGTGGCACTGGGAGTTCAGTACATGATATTGTGTACACACGAGTACATAATAGACAGGAGTGTCCGTGAGCGTGACGGCAGGCGTCAGAGAGTTCCGCGAAGACCTAGCAGGTTATATCGACCAACCAGAACCCGTGACGATTACCCGTCACGGCCAAACAGTTGGCCTGTTCATTCCCGTCAACCGTGACCGGCAAGCCGACCTCGACGCATACGCCGAAGCTGCCCGCAAAGCCAACTCCCTCCTGGCGGAGCTAGGCATGACCGAAGACGCTGTCGTAGCAGAATTCGCTGATGTCCGAAGGACCCAGGCTCGAGAATCGTGATGCGCCGAAGGATTATGGACTGAGGACAATGACTTCTTCGGCTCGGGAATTCCGACGTGGACCAGCGATCGCGTAGAGATATACCTTCGCGGTGACTAGGACAAAGCCACTACAGGGACGAACCCCCTCACTACCGTCGTATTTCAGTCATCAGCGTCCAAATTAGCGAGGGGTTCGTCGGATGACGCATATTGTTGAGCTGGAATAAGAAGACCGGCCTTGCCGAGATAACTCGGTAGAGGGCCGGTACAAGTGACTTAAGTATACGGAGCCACAGGGCTGACCACAACGCAGATATCGAATTTTGACCAAGGATGCTGCAGTATGACCAACCCTAGTGCCTAAGCAAGTTCTCTTGCAGTTTCAGTGCCCCAGGGGCGTACGGCAACTGTCTATCGTATTTGTCCATTGCCGGTGACGATGTATTTGGTGGAGGTCATCTCTGGCAGGGCCATGGGGCCTCGGGCGTGGAGTTTTTGGGTGGAGATTCCGACCTCGGCGCCGAAGCCGAATTCGCCACCATCGACGAAGCGGCTGGAGGCGTTGACCAGGACGCAGGCGGCGTCGACTTCGGTGGTGAAGCGCTTCTGGTGGAAGGCGTCGTTGGTGATGATCGTCTCCGAGTGGCCGGAGCTGTGGCGGCGGATGAAGGTGATCGCCTCATCGATGGCGGGGACGACCGCGATGCGGATGTCCAGGCTCAAGAACTCGTCGTCCCAGCCGTCGTCGGGAACCAGGTCGATCCGGGAGTCGAGAGCACAGGCGGTGGCGTCGCCGTGGACGCGGACACCGGCTTCGACCAGGGCGTCGACTGCGGCGGGCAGGAAGGTGTGGGCGATGGCCTGATGGACGAGCAGCGTTTCCAGGGCGTTGCAGACCGATGGCCGCTGGGTCTTGGCGTTCAGCATCACCGACACGGCCATGTCCTCGTCGGCGCTGACGTCGACGAACAGGTGACAATTGCCACTACCAGTTTCGATGACGGGAACCTGGGATCCCTCGACCACCGTGTTGATCAGGGCGGCGCTGCCGCGGGGGATCAGCACGTCGACCAGGCCGCGGGCGTTCATCATGTCGGTGGTGACCTCGTGCCCGCCTTCGACCAGGTTGACCAGATTGGGGTTCATGCCCGCCGACTCCAGTCCGAACCTGAGGGCGGAGATGATGGCCCGGTTGGACTCAACCGCGCTGGAGGATCCACGCAACAAGGTGGCATTGCCCGATTTAAGGCAGATGCCAGCCGCATCGGCGGTGACATTGGGGCGGGCCTCGTAGATGATCCCGATCACGCCGAGGGGTACGCGTACCTGATCGATGTGGACGCCGTTCGCAAGCTGCCACCCGCGGACCACTTCGCCGATCGGATCGGCCAACCGGGCCAGGTCCCGCAACCCCTGGGACATCGCTGTCAGCCGTGCCGGATTGAGCATCAGCCGGTCGATCAGAGCAGGTGAGACGCCGGCGTTCTTGGCCCGGTCGACATCCTTCTCATTGGCGGGCAGGATCGCCGATCCCGCGCCGAGCAAAGAATCAGCCATTGCGTTAAGTGCGTTGTCTTTGGAGGCCCGGGTCGCGATGGCAAGGCCGAGGGAAGCCTGGCGGGCAGCCAGGGCCTGTCGGGCGAAATCTGGAGAACTCATGGATTTAGATTACTCTTCCCAGTAGGGGGGACGCGTCAGAAGCCATGACGAGATCGTCCCGATGGATAACAGGTTTGGCATGTTGTGGCCCCAGGGCGGCGGCCAATTCTGTGGTGGTACGGCCCAGCATCTCGGGCAGATCGGCCGCGTCGAATCCGACCACTCCGCGGGCGATGACCTGCCCGTTGGGACCCACCACCTCGACCGAATCCCCGCTGCGGAAACTTCCCTCGACTTCGCTGATGCCGGCAGCCAGGAGTGAGGCGGCGGTCGTCGTCAGGGCCTTGACGGCCCCGGCGTCCACGTGGAGTTTTCCCTGGGCGGCACTGGCGTGGGCGGCCCATCCGTGACGGCGCGAATAGCGCTTGGTCGAGGCGGCGAAGACGGTGCCGACCTGCTCACCGGCCAGCATCGGCCCGACCTGGTCCCACCTCGCCAGGCCCACCGGAATCCCGGCGGTGCACGCCAGCCGCGCGGCTTCGACCTTGGTGGCCATCCCGCCACTGCCGACACCGGACGTGCCGGGTCTGAGCACATCGGCGCGCAGGCTGGCGACATCGTCGACGAAGCCGACCTGCTGTGCCTCAGGATGGTGGGGATGGACGGTGTACAGCCCGTCCACGTCGGTGAGCAGGATGAGAGCGTCGGCCCGTACCAACTCGGCTACCAGCGCTGCTAAATGGTCATTGTCGCCCAGACGGATTTCGCGGGTGGCGACGGTGTCGTTCTCGTTGACCACTGTGACGACGCCGAGCCGGGTCAGCGCGCCGAAGGTGTGCAGGGCGTTGGTGTAGCTGTTTTTCTCAGCCAGGTCTTCGATGGTCAACAGCACCTGGGCCGTACGGATGTCGTGCGCCGCGAAAGCGTGGGTGTAGGCCGCCATCAACAGTCCCTGGCCGACCGCAGCCGCGGCCTGCTGCTGGACGACATCGACGGGACGGTGCGTCAGCCCGAGGGGCTTCAACCCGGCCGCGATGGCTCCTGAAGTAACAACGATCATTTCTGAACCACTGAGCTGCCGCTGCGCCAGGACCTCGACCAGGGCCTCCAGACGGTCGGTGGCCAGGCCGGACTTGGCCGATGCCAGCGAGGATGAGCCGATCTTGACCACAACCCTGCGCGCCGTGGCGATGTGGCTCCGGATCGAAGCTTCCTGGGTCGTCATACCTGCCGCTCTGGTGAGTCATCGTGAGTGGTGTTCCTACAGGCGCCACGCTGTCCGGCATGATGGTGGATAGTGCCGGACAGCGCAGCGAGCACAGGGGCTGACCCGGGTCCCCCCTGGTCAACGGTTCAACAGTGTACGTCACCAGACCGGCCAGCGCACCCGGTCTCACCCAACAGGTGAGCCTGTTTTCGTGAACGTTTGTCCAGGTGTGATATCTGAGTGGATCGGTGGATTCGGGCGAAGTGAGATCGCGTGACATCACTGTGGTGTCAAGCAGTGATCAGGTTGTGGATTCTGGCACAATAGTGGGGTGAGCACACCGCCGGATCTTTCCTCCCCGCCTCGGGGGTGGTACCCCGATCCTGCCCGCCCTGAGCGGGAGCGCTATTGGGATGGCAGGCAGTGGACCCAGGTGGTCCGCAACGTGGGGCCGATCGATCTGAAGTATCCTGCCATGCCACGGCCCAAAACGCAGGTCCGCGACCCGGCCCTGGACCTTCCACTGGCGGGATGGTGGCGCAAGTTTGGCTCGGGCATCGCCGACACGATCATCGCCTGGGTGGTGACCATCGTGGTGTTGATTGTCGGATATCCCGGATTCCTGCGCCGCTGGTGGGATTTGTACCTGGCCTACAGCGCGGATTTCCAGGCGAGCATGCTGGCTGGTGGGGCGTGGGCGATTCCGGGCACCGCCCTCCAGAACGCCACCTCATCATTGACGCTGGTCGCCGGGGGTGTGACGGCGGTGTACTGCGTCATTTTCTTGGGTACGTGGGGAGCCACTCTGGGCCAGCGGCTCTGCGGGATCAAAGCCGTCAAGGCGCCACTGCCGTTGTCGCTGATCGCCGCCGGGGCTCCCGTCGAGTTCAAGGTGGAGAAACCCGGGTGGCTGAGGGCGATGTCGAAGGGGTTCTGCTGGGCCCTGCTCAGCGCCGGCGGCGGGCTGTTCGTCTTGTTCGCCGTTCTCAACGCGGTGATGCCCCTGTGGCACCGCCGTAAACAATCCGTCACCGATGTGTTCGCCAACACCGTCATGGTGCGCAGCCGGGGAGTGCCTGAGCACAACGGGTAAGCCCACGCACACCCAACATCACCAACAAAGACATAATAAATATTTATAGATTGAAGTAGGGGTCACTCATGCCAGGTTCCGATCGGCGAATTGCTCGTCTCGCCCATTTGTACGGGATCGCGACCGAATTCTGGGACTGGAAGGGGCACTACCGCGAGCCGTCCGAAGAAACGCTGATCGCCTGCCTGAAGGCGCTGGGCGTGGATGTCGGCGCCCCGGGGTGGGTTGACACGGCCTTCGTCGAGGCCGATGAGCGCATCTGGAAACAGCCCTTGCCCGACTGCGTGGTCGTCGAGGAGAACCATGTGGGCACGGTCCATGTCCACGTGACCGCCGGACGCCCGGCCCATGTGTGGGTCCGGATGGAAGACGGGTCCACCCTCAGCCTCGACCAGGTCGACAACCAGGAACCCGATCGCCTGATCGGCGACCACTGGGTGGGCCGGGCCACCTTCAAACTGCCGGTGTGGGCCCGGCCAGGGTATCACACGCTGTTCCTGGAAAGCGACGACCGGTCGTGGGAAACCTCGTTCATCGTGACCCCCTCACATGTCGACCTGCCCGGAGCCGCTACCGGATCGGTGTGGGGTTTGATGGCCCAGTTGTATTCGGTGTGCGGGCAGAACTCCTGGGGTCTGGGCGACTTCTGCGACCTGACGGACATGGCAGTCTGGGCGAAAACCGGCCACGGCGCCGACTTCATTCTGACCAACCCCACCCATGCCAGCCAGGTCATCGCCCCGATGGAACCTTCGCCGTACTTCCCCGCGACCAGGCGTTTCACCAACCCGATGTACATCCGTCCCGAGGCGATCGAGGAGTACGTCACCGCATCGGACCAGGTGCGTGCCCGGGTGGACCAGTCGCGGCTCCAGGCGTTCACGATGGCCCAGGCGTCGACCGACATCCCCCGCGACGCCGTCTGGAGGGCGAAAAAAGACTCCCTCAATGCGATCTTCCTCCAAGGCCTGCGCCCGGCCCGCCAGATGGAGTTCCAGGCGTACGTCGACAACCATGGAGTTTCTTTGTCGCGCTACGCCGTGTGGTGCGCGCTGACCGAGACCTATGGGCAGCGCTGGCGGGACTGGCCCCAGCCCTACCAGACGCCGGACTCGCCCGCGGTGGAGGAGTTCGCCAGGCGCCACAGTTCGGAGGTCAGTTTCCACATGTGGTTGCAGTGGATCGCGTCGCTGCAGGCCCGGCAGGCCCAGGCCACGGCCACCAACGTCGGGATGAGCATCGGCATCATGTCCGATCTCGCGGTCGGAGTCGACCCGGACGGGGAAGAGACCTGGGCCATGCCCGGATTGTTCGCCGCCGGTGCGTCGGTGGGAGCCCCGCCCGATGAGTACAACCAGGCCGGCCAGGACTGGAAGCAACCACCCTTGCGTCCCGACCGGCTGAGGCAATCGGGGTACGCACCGCTGCGCTCCATGTTCTCCTCGATGCTGTCCCAATCCGGCGCGCTGCGCATCGACCACATCCTCGGGTTGTTCCGCGTCTGGTGGATTCCCGATGGGATGACCCCGGACCAGGGGGCCTACATCCGGTACGACCACGAGGCGACGGTCGGGATTTTGGCACTGGAATCGTACCGGGCGAGAAAACCGGTGATCGGCGAGGATTTGGGCACGGCCGAACCCTGGGCCCGCGACTATCTGGCCCGGCGTGGCATCGCGGGAACCTCTGTTGTGTGGTTCGAGAACGACGACGACGGGCACCCGCTGGAACCGTGGCAGTGGAGGGATCTGTGTCTGGCGTCGGTGACAACCCACGACCTGCCGCCGACGCTGGGCTACCTGGCGCACGATCACGTCAGTTTGCGGTACCGTCTGGGATTGCTGACCGAGTCACTCGAAGACGAGGTGGAGCGCGACGCCAGCGAACAAGAGGCGATGTTGGCCACGCTGGCCCGGTTGTCGCTGATGGCCCCGGGTGAGACCGACCACCACAAGATCCTGCTGGCGTTGTACCGCTTCTTGCAGAAGACCCCGGCCAGGTTGAAGGGTGTCGCGCTGACCGACGTGGTGGGGGACCGGCGGATCCAGAATCAACCCGGCACCGTCGACGAGTATCCCAATTGGCGCGTGCCTCTGCGCGACGAGACCGGTCACAAGCTGACCCTGGAACAGATTTACGCCCTGCCCGGTGTCGCGGACGTGAGCGACATCATGAATGGTAAACTTGAGCGGCTGTAGGCCGGATCTGAGGCCACTCGGATCGGCACACCACCATCAGACACGAGAGGCCGGGACGTCATTGGGCTCCTGACCAGGACATGTGAGGACCTTGCCCATGGATGACAACAACCCGGGAGCCTTCGACGACACACCTGACGCCGGAGTCGATGATCCGGCGGAGAACCGGTTGAAGCCGGTGCAGAAGACCAGGAGGCCGTCGGTCGCGTCCATCATCATCTCTGTGGTGTTGGTGGCGTGTGCGGTGACCGCAGTGGTCATCCTCGCCATGACCAACGTCGTCCCGGCACGGATGATGATTCCGGCTGTGATCACCGACTTCGTCCTGGTGGCCCTGGCAGTCGTCCTGCTGCTCATTTCGCGGCCCAGGCGCCACCCGGTCCGCTTCTGGCTGTCGACGATCCTCGCACTCGTCCTGGCGATCGCCAACGTGGGCGTGGCCAAAGTCGGGTCCGACTATCTCAAGGTCACCTCGGAAGTCCAGCCCCCGGCCTCGGACACGGTGTTGTACGACGTCGTGGTCCTGACCAGCGGGCCGACCGCAGTGTCGCAACTGGCGGGAACCACCGTCGGCGAAGTCGCGGACGACCCGCTCTCCGACGCCATGCAGAGCCATTTCCTGAGCCTGGTCAACGTCAGTTTCAAGCCGAGTGCCACCTGGACGGCGTTGGTCGCGGACCTGACGGGAGCCGATGTGACAAGCATCGTCATCCAGGACGGTTTCATGCAGATTCTCTCCGACGCCGACCCCGACACCTACGCCACACTACGGATTTTGACCAGTTTCGAGATCGACAGTTCCCTGGCCAACACACCTTCGCCGTCACCGAGCCCGACGCCGACGATGTCCAATCCTGACGGCGCGTACATCATCTATGTCAGCGGGATCGACACCTACGGCTCCATCAGCACACGGTCGCGCTCCGATGTCAACATCCTGGTGGTCGTCAATCCGACAACCGGCAAGGTTCTGCTCGTCAACACCCCGCGGGACTTCTATGTCCAGTTGCGGGGCACCACCGGGCTGAAAGACAAACTGACCCACTCCGGGGTCTACGGGATCGACGTGTCGGTGGGGACCATGGAGGACCTCTACGGGATCAACATCGACTACTACCTGCGCATCAACTTCTCGTCGTTGGTCACGATCATCGACGCCCTCGGCGGTGTCGACGTCAACTCCGCGTACAACTTCTCTTTCGGAGGGTATACCTTCACGCAGGGGATGAACCACCTCAACGGGGCCGCCGCGCTGGCCTTCTCGCGGGACCGCCACGACTTCGCGCTGGGGGACCGAATCCGCGGTGAGAACCAGGAACGCGTGATCGAAGGGGTCATCAACAAGCTGGCCAACCCGAGCGTCCTGGTGGGATACACCCGCATCCTGTCCTCGATCCAGAATTCCTTCCAGACCTCGATGCCCCAAGATGTGATCTCCGAACAGGTACGCCAACAGTTGTCGACCGGCCGCAGTTGGAGCACGACCTCCATCTCGGTCACCGGCGGTGACGGGTCTCAGTACACGTACAGCTATCCTTCGCAGAAGCTGTACGTCATGATTCCCGATCAGTCGACGGTGGATGCGGCCAAGGCGCAGATCCAGGCGACACTGAGCGGGCAGTAGGCGCTCCAGGAGCGCGAACCCGTAGCAGTTGAATGTTCAGGAGCGCGTGGTAGCATCGACGCAATAGAGAGTATCCGGTCCTTGGGGTGGCCGGCACTCACGCGTGTGGAGTTGTACTTTGAACAGGGAAAAGTCAGCGACCGGACGCCACAAAACGGGAACGTTTTGGTGGATTGCGCGATCTGGTTGGGCACAGTGGTTCATGGACGCCTGTTCATGGGCCGTGTGCCTATTCATTGCCGCTGTGTTGCGCTATGACTTCCAACTGGGCCGGATCCACGTTCTCCCGCTGGTCGTCCTGGTTGGGTGGCTCAGCCTGATCCAGTTCGTCGCCGGCTTGACGGCGTGGCTCTACCAGGGACGCTACGCCGCCGGATCCCTGGAGGAAATCCGGGCACTGGGCTGGGTCGTCGCCGTCCAGACCGTTGCCATCGGCTTGTTGTGCGTCTTCGTCGGGATCAGTGTGGGTCTGCCGCGCAGTCTGGTGTTCTCCGCAGCGCCCTTCGCGTTGTGCCTGATGTTGTGCACCCGGCTCCTGCGCCGGTTGGCCAATGAGCGCCCCCAATCCTCGATCCGGGGCCGTCGTACCCTCATCTTCGGGGCGGGCAGTCTGGGCCAGATCACGCTACACAGGATGCTGATGGACTCCAGGGCACCGTACCAGGCGGTGGGTTTCCTCGACGACGACCCGGCCAAGGCGAACCTGGCGATCCGCGGTGTCCGGGTCCTCGGCGCCTTGGAAGACCTGCCGGGGGTGGCCGAACAGGTCCAGGCCGCGGTCCTCGTGGTCGCCATCGCCGACGCCAACGCCACCCAGATGGCACGAGTGATGTCCGTTGCTTCACCGCTCGAGATCGATGTCAAAGTGGTCCCCACCCTGGACAAGAGTTTCGGAGACCAGGTACGGGTGGGCGCGATCCGCGACGTCGCCATCGAAGACCTGATCGACCGGCCCCCGGTCAACCTCGACATCCCCAAGATAGCCAGTTACCTGTCGGGCAAGCGGGTCTTGGTGACCGGCGCCGGCGGCTCGATCGGCCAGGAATTGTGCGTCCAGATCAAGAAGTACGCCCCGGCGTCGCTGGTACTGCTCGACCATGATGAAACCCATCTACAGGACACTGAATTTGCCTTGTGGGGGACCGGTTTGTTGATGCGGCCCGAGATCATCCTGGCCGATATCCGCGACCAGGACGGGTTGCAACGGGTCTTCGACGACTGGCGTCCCGAGGTGGTGTTCCATGCCGCCGCTTTGAAGCACGTGCCGATGCTCCAGCGCTATCCGCAGGCGGCCTGGGACACGAACGTGGCCGGCACGCTCAACGTCTTGAAATGCGCGCGCCTGGTCGGAACCCAGGTGTTCGTCAACATCTCCACCGACAAGGCTGCCAACCCCACCACCGTACTGGGCTACTCCAAACGCGTGGCCGAACGCCTGACCTCATGGATGGGGGAGCAAACCGGCAAAGACTATTGTTCAGTACGGTTCGGCAATGTCCTGGGTTCGCGTGGTTCGATGGTCCCGCTCTTCCAGCGGATGATCGAATCCGGCATCCCGATCACCGTCACCCACGAGGAGGCGACCCGCTACTTCATGACGATCTCGGAGGCCTGCCAGTTGGTCGTCCAGGCTGGCGCCATCGGTCGCGCCGGTGACGTCATGATCTTGGACATGGGAGAATCCGTCCGCGTGATGGATATCGTGAACCGGTTGATCGAAATCTCCGGCAAGGTCTGCAAGGTCCAGATCACCGGTCTGCGCGAGGGTGAGAAAATCCACGAAGTGCTGGTGTCCACCGACGAAGAAGGCGGCGTCACCCACCCCGGCAACCGGATCATGCGTACCCACGTCCCACCCCTGTCGCCCGAAGACCTCGACGCTGAGGCCTGGCACACCAGGTCAGGGCCGGCCGATGGGCTGGAGGAAGAGATCCGGCACATCAGCGGGGATGTCCCACAGATCGCGGTCAACAATCGTGGCTGAACCTGTCTTTTTGTCGTCTCCTGATGTCGGCCCTGCGGAGGAAAGTGCAATTGTCCAGGCATTGCGTTCAGGCTGGATCGCCCCGCTCGGGCCCGAGGTTGACGCGTTCGAGGCCGACATGTCTGAACGGCTCGGAGTCGCCCACGCGGTCGCCCTGTCATCGGGAACAGCCGCCCTTCATGTGGCTCTGTTGAATCTGGGGGTGGGCCCAGGCGATGTCGTGGTGACCAGTACGATGACCTTTGCCGCCACCGCGAATGCGATCACGTACACCGGTGCCGAACCGTACTTCGTCGATGTTGTACCGGAGACGGGCAACATGGATCCCGCGGCCTTGGAGCAGGCCTTGTCCCGGCTCGAGGCGGCGGGGGAAAGAGTCGGGGCTGTTGTCCCGGTCGACGTGTTGGGCAAGGCGGCTGATTACACGCGTTTGGAGCCGGTCATCGCCGCCTTCGGCCCTCCAATGCTGTGCGACGCCGCTGAGGCGCTGGGCGCCCACCATGCTGGTCGGTGTGTGGGCAGCTTTGGCCGGGCCTCGGTTTTGTCCTTCAATGGCAACAAGATCATGACGACCTCGGGCGGCGGGATGCTCGTGACCGACGACGAAGCCTTCGCGGCCAGAGCCAGGTACCTCGCGACCCAGGCCAGGCAGCCGGTCGTCTGGTACGAGCACACGGACATTGGCTACAACTATCGGATGTCTAACCTGCTTGCCGCGCTGGGCCGGGCTCAGTTGAGCCGTCTTGATTCCATGATCGAGCGGCGTCGTACCTTGAGAAGTAGGTACAAGCAGTTCTTCTCCACGCTCGACGGGGTTGTCGTGTTCGGAGCCGATCACGACGACGACGACAACGTCTGGCTGACCTCGATCCTGGTCGATGAGGCGGTCGCCGGGTGGACGACCGAGGAACTGCGCTTGTTCCTTCAGGCTGACCAGATCGAATCGCGTCCCTTGTGGAAGCCGATGCACCTCCAGCCAGTCTTTGCGTCGGCCCGAGGTGAGATCACCGGAGCGGCCCAGCACTTGTTCGAAACCGGCCTCACACTGCCGAGCGGTTCTTCGATTTCGGACGGCGACCGCGACCGCGTCTTCGCCCGCTTGGAAGCCTTTGTGCGTGGTCATCCAGGCGGTGCGTGAGGTGGTCCAGGTTCCTCCAGGACAGCTTGCACCCGGTGGTAGTGTGTGCCCATCGACGTCAGCCCAGGATTGAGGACCGATGGTAAACTCCACCGTGACGAGGCAGTCAACCGCGACATCGCGTCGCGCGTTCGACGTGTCCAAACGGGTTTTTGACATCGTTGTCTCTGGTGTCGGCCTCGTCGTGGCGACGCCGGTCATGGTTGTCACCGGAATCCTGGTCTATCGCAAGATGGGAAGTCCCGTCATCTTCTCCCAAGATCGGCCCGGCAAGGATGGACGTGTTTTCCGTCTTCGCAAGTTCCGTACCATGGTCCAGGCTGACTCAAACACCTCACTGCTGCACGACCATGACAGGCTGACCGATTTTGGCCGGAAACTTCGGGCCACGAGCCTGGATGAACTACCGACCTTGTGGAATGTCCTGGCCGGAGACATGAGTCTCGTCGGTCCCAGACCGCTGTTGGTGAAGTATCTGCCCCTGTATTCGCCCGAGCAATCCAGACGGCATGAGATCAGACCTGGCATCACAGGTCTGGCCCAGGTGAACGGCCGAAATCTGCTGGACTGGAAGGCCCGGTTCGAACTCGACGTCCAGTACGTCGACTCCCGCTCGTGGAGACTGGACTGTCGCATCCTGGCCCAAACCATCGGCCTGGTCCTGCGCCGCGAAGGTATCTCCCAAGCAGGCCACTCCACCATGCCAGAGTTCTTGGGACCGGACCGATGATCAGCCTTGTGGTCATTGGTGCCGGCGGCTTCGGCCGAGAAACCCTCGATGTCGTGGAAGCTATCAACCAGGCGTCAGGTCAGAGCATTTATCGGGTGAGGGGAGTGGTGGACGATCATCCGCTTCCGGTCAATGTCGAACGCCTGGAACACCGTGGTTATCAATGGTTGGGCACGCTGGACCAGTGGCTGTCAGGCGGTGGCTCAGACGAATACGTCGTCGGTGTCGGCTCCCCCCAGGCTCGCCGGGCGATCGTCGACCAGATCGCAACCCGGTTCGTCCCCGCCGCCGGATTGGTTCATCCCCAGGCAGTCATCGGCTCACAAGCCGTCATTGGCCCCGGATCGGTGGTGTGTGCCGGGACCATGGTGTCGACCAATGTTCACCTCGGGCGTCACGTTCACCTCAACCCGGCAGTCACGATCGGCCATGACACCATCCTGGCCGATTTCGTCTCCATCAATCCAGGTGGGATCGTATCGGGAGAGGTCCTCATTGAAACAGGCGTTCTGGTCGGAGCCGGGGCCGTTATCCTGCAAGGGCTGATTGTCCAGGAGCAGTCCACTGTGGGCGCCAGCGCCTGTGTGGTGAAGGATGTGGAACCGGGCAGAATCGTCAAGGGAGTTCCGGCACGGTGAAGCCAGGAGGAAGAACGGTTCAATGAGAATCGCGTTGCTGTCCAGCATCGGAACAACGCTTGATGCGTTCTTCCCTCCCTTGGCGGATGAGTGGAAGCGTGCCGGGCATCAGGTCTATGCGGCTGCTTCCACGCCGTGCCTGGCGCTGGAATCGCGTGTCATCCCATCCCTGTCTCGCCGACCGGCCTTTCGCAACCTGATGGCCCCGAGCCAGATTGATCGGTGGCTGCTATCTCTCGGGGCTGATGTCCTCTTGACAAGCACAGCAACGGCCTCCTTTTGGGCTCGTGTGCGTCGCGGGCCGGTTCCCGCGGTGTATTTCTGCCATGGTCTGCATTGGGAGTCGCCCACAGGGCTCGCTGCCCGAGTCTGGCAGGCTGCCGAGAGACAGGCTTCCCACAACACGGCCGGTGTCGTGGTCATCAATAGCGACGATCAGCAATGGTTCGACCATACTGTCCCAGACGTCCCGCAGTTACGACTGCGCCATGGTGTGGGTCTGGCGTTGTCACAGTATCCGTTCGTTCCCGTACCTCAGATGGATTCGGCGTTCCGCCTGGTGTGGATAGGCGAGTTGTCGGCGAGAAAAAGGCCGGGCCTGGCCATCGACATCGCCGTTCACCTTCGGCGCCGTGGGTTGCCGGTCACACTGAGGTTGCTCGGCGAGGGACCATTGCGATCGCAACTGGCCACACGGATCCAGCAGGAGGCAGCCACCGACTTCATCTGGTTGCCAGGCCACAGCGAGGATGTCCCCGGTGAACTGGCCCGAAGCCACGCTCTCCTCCACACTGCCCAGTGGGAAGGACTTCCACGGGTGTGTCTCGAGGCCCTCGCAGTTGGCAGGAGGACATTTGCTTTCGACACCAAGGGCGTACGGGATGTCCCACAGGCTGTGTTGGCTCCAGATGGGGATGTCGTGTCGTTGTCAGACCACCTTATGGACCACATCAGACGCGGACCGGTGGGCGTACCTGTGATCGATCGGGAACTGTTGTCTGCTCAGGTGGCCGCTCACGAACTTGAGTCGTTCATGGGGGCACTTATTGAAGGCAAGAGGACAAGATAGGTTGTCATAGATGGGATCGCACATGGTATTTCAGCAGGTTCCAAGGGTAGGCTGAGCCGTGAACTGGTGCGGATGTCGCACTCACCCCTACTGTGGAGGGGCTCAGATATATGATCTGTTCACATGTTTGGATTGTTGATGATGGCTAGCGAAGCCCCTCGGATCTCGGTGATCATGAGTGAATTCAACACTCCTGAACCCTTCTTGCGACAAGCCATTGAGTCGGTGTTGAGGCAGAGCTTCAGGGACTTCGAATTCATCATCGTCAATGACAACTCACTGTCAAGGTTGTCCACTGTGGTGCGAAGCTATAACGATCCCAGAGTGACTGTCATCGACAATGGTCGCAATATTGGCTTTGCTCCGTCCTTGAATCGAGCACTGCATGGTGCACGTGCCGACTTGGTGGCTCGCATGGACAGCGACGATAGTGTCGACGAACGGCACCTGGAGACTCTCTACTCATTTGTCGTTGCTCATCCGGAGTACTCGGTTGTGTCGACTCGAGCGATGGAAGTCAATGACGATGGCCATTCCATGATCAACGGCCGACCCGGTGAGAAGACAAAGACTCAAGTGGTCCATGGCGACACACCTATTCATCCAGCGTCGATCCTTCGTCGACAAGATGTTTTAGATGTCGGTGGCTATCCTGAACAGTATGTCAGAGCGGAGGATCTGGCTCTGTGGTGTGAGTTGCTCTTGGCCGGGAAACGCCTGTATGTCTTACCAGATGTCACCCATACCTATCGAGTACCTCATGGAGCCAAGAGTAAGAGGAGTATCCGAAATCGCCGCGGTGAACTTGCTGCTCGATTTCACTATTATCGTTTGTTGCATGCCGATCCCTCTGCCTATGTGCGGATAGTCCGTTCGATTCTCGGGGGAGTGTTGCCGTGGCGGTTGGTTCTGGGTCTACGTCGACTAGAGCGAGTTGTGAGGGACAGGGGCCGATGAGTGAGGCGAGCACAAGAACAAGTGACTCTGAGCACAACGACGCTCTGGCCGCTGGTGCACGCGCTGTTGACTCGAAAGTAGGACACAAGCTCAGTTTTTTTACCATCTGTCGGCAGGTGGGTCTCTTCACACTCCCCATGGTCTCGTCCCTGGGCCCCACGATTCCAGGTGCTGGATATAACCTCTATCGAGCTGTAGTCGTGGTTATTGTCCTTTGTTCGTGGGTCAAACCCTCCGGGCACCTGGATCGGCTGGCTCGTCGAGTTCTACTCTTTTCGACAGTCGCAGTCGTATGGAGCCTGTATCTGTGGTTTTCCCGGGAACAAACAACGGATGGAGCCTCGGAATTTATAGCGCTGGTTGTTGGTTCTGTTTTGTTAACCGCCAGTGCCGCGATCAAGGCCTCGGCGCGTGATGTACGAATCATTCTCAGCGGATGGTTGGTGTCTTATATCTTCGTCTTCATCGTTGGGGCCGTTGAATTCTTGACCGGCCGCACGTGGGACACTGGACGCGTTGTCGAGGAAGAAGCGGGCGTTTCATCGGTGTTCTACAATCCGAATCTGTACTCGTTCTTCCTCGTGAGTGTGGTTCCCCTGATGTTCGTGGGAAGGAAGTACGCCCAGCATCAGGCATTGCGTATCGTGTACACGATTTCCATCGCGTCGGCCTATGTGATGATTCTGGCGACGAAATCCACGTTGGGCGTGATCCTCATGGTGACAGTGGCTCTGGTCTTTCTTGGGGGCCGGCGCATCGTCGTACTCCTCCTCTTTGGCCAAGCCTTGTTGATTGCTTCCTATTTTTTCTTCACCCCCGATAGCCCAGGTGTCGGGTTCATCTCTCAATGGTTGCATTCAAGTGCGTCTGTTGACGCCCGATTTGCTCTGTGTGGTGTGAGCTTTCAAGCCGGTGTCAACGCCGGTTTTCTTGGCTTGGGACCAGCAGGGATCGAGCCATTTCTCCGACAGCTGGGACTAACGGCCGACACGTACGGTTTAGTTAATCCGCATTGTGGTTTTGGCGAGATTTTCAGCAATTACGGAATCTTCGTACTCCTCCTTCTGGTCTGGTTGCTCGTGGAAATCTTCCGAATCGCATGGAGTGGGGTGAGGGGTGAGAAGGGTGTGCGATGGACCACTGCTCGCGCCTTGCTGGCCTCAACCTCGATCTATGTCCTCATGACCACGATGAACAGTTCATACATTGTTCCTGCCATCACCTGGAGTTTCCTGTTTGCGATGATCATGCTCGGTCGAGGTGGAGACCTTGAGACACGGGCTGTCACTGCGGGCCCCAGCGTCTTGAGGCCACAGAATATACTGGTGCGTGGTAGGGGGGCCACTCATTGAACCATCGGAGGATTCGGGACTTGGCAGGAACAGACCGTATCGCGATTGTGTATCCCCTTGATATCCGGGATATCGCAGCTATCCATGATCGTGGTGTCTTCCTTCGTGAAGAACTAGAACGCTTGACCGGCGACCAGGTTAGATTGTTCTGCTACCGAAGAGAGGAATCAGAGTTTACCGACGAACAGATCACTGCCGTTCGCGGAAAATTCACCGTCCGGGGGCTCCGCGGTTTCACCGATGCCTCGGCGCTCTGCAAGGAAGTCGCACGATGGCGCCCGGATGTCGTGCTGCTTCGCGGAGTGCCGTTCTTCTGGCCTTTTGCCCGGTTGTGTAGGAGCTTTCCGACAGTGCTCGAGATTCATGATCGTGACACTGAATATGCTGACACCCTTGGCCCCGTGTACGGCGTTCTCCAGCGGATGTTTCGACACGCCATTCTGAGTAGGTGCAAGGGAGCTTTGTTTGTCACTCGTGAGCTTCGTGATTTTCCGGGCTACCAGACCATTACAGGACCAAGAATCGTTGTGACGAATGGGGTGTACGTACCTGAGGATATTGATGAGCCGGTCGTCGGGCCTCGTCCGGTGATCGGACTCAGCGTGGGATTGCCAAACCCCTGGCAAGGGGTCGACTATTGTCAACGGTTGGCAGCGTTGCTTCCGGATGTGGACTTCCATGTTGTGTCTTCTCGGGTGCGTCGCGACGAAGCGTGGCCTGAGAACATGACTGTCGTCACGCCAGGTTCCTCGACTGACTATCGAACTGCCCTGTCGTTATGCACAGTGTGCTTGGGTTCCTTAGCCCTGGAGCGAGCCGGACTGACTGAATCGACCGCACTCAAAGTGAGAGATTACGCAGCCCTTGGAGTTCCGATTGCCCTGTTTTCCACTGATACCGATTTGTCCGCCTGTGGCGATCCGATGGTTCGTACCATCACCCCTCCAGTTCGGGGCATTGAGGCGACCGCGCGTGAATTGAGGGCCTTCGTGTCAGAAGCCCAGGGTCGCAGGCTGGCTCCAGGGACGCGCCGACTCGTCGATAGAAGCGAGAAAGCAAAACTAGTTGCCAACTTGATAATGAAGGTGACGACGCAGTGACCGGAGTTTTCTCAGATCATCGTTGGGGTTCTGACAACAGTGCACCCAGAGCGGCGGCGAATTTTTTGGCATTGGTCGTTGCTTGGAAGTTGTCTTCCCAGAACTGTCGGGCATCGTGGCGTAAGTGGAGAGCCGTCTGGGCCGGAAGATTCACTCCATTAAGTATTGTTGTCGCTATATCGAGGGCAGTAGGTTGGGCTTTTGTCAGGTAGCCCGTGACTCCATTTTTCACAATCTCAGGTATGCCCCCCACACGGCGTGCAATCACTGGGATTCCCAGGCTCAGGGCCTCCATCATCGTCACGGGGATTGCTTCTGAATCAGAGGTGTTCACCAAGAAGTCACGGTGATGACTTCTGAGAAACTCGATGAGTTCGTTGTTGGGCAGGTGTCCGGAAAAGAACCATTTCACAGTGTGGAGCTTCAGACGAGCTCTGTCCTGCATCTGTCTTTTTAGGGGGCCATCGCCAACATGGGTCCACATAATTTCCCGCTTGGTGATCGACTCGAGTTCACCCAGAGCATCGATCAGTAAATCTAGTCGTTTCACGTCGACGATATTGGACACACTCACCACACAGATGGGGTGCTTGTCACCGGCGGGATGCTCCGGTTCTTCGGGGGTTGCGATACCGTGATCCAGGGTGCCCAGTCGGTCGACCGTAACCTTGTTACTGGCTTGCGGGAACTCGTCCGTTATGACTCGGCGGAGGTCATCACAGACCACGAAAACGCGATCGATAGCCATCATTGCCCAAGAACGCAAGGGAAACCATCCGCCATGGCGTTCAGGGCGGACATCAAACCCATGGGCACGCGATATGACAATGAAAGACTCGTTGCGATCCTCGCGCTCGAGGAGTACCGCCAACGCTGCGACATCGAACCAGTACGAGTAGACAATGTCAAATGACGTGTTCTCTAAGAGCGCTCGAATGGCAGATTGAGCGTCCCGTACTCGGGAAATATACGAAAAGGCCGGAAAAAGCCTGGCAGGATTGTGGAAAATGGCGTGGAAGTCGGCTCTGGTGGCGTGGGTGAGCAGACATCCACTTTCCCATAATCCGTGCAGTTGGCGACCCAGGCGACTTCGAGGACGACCAGTGGGTAAGGCGACTCGAACAGTGGAGGGTACCCGACGCGGTCGCGATTCCAGCAGGGGATTGAGAGGCAGTATCGTCACATCGAAGTCGGAAGCTAGGAATGGGAGTTCGTTGGCGATGAAAGTTTCCGCAGTGCCATAGGGGTATCGCTCGGTTACTAATAAGATACTTCTTTTCACAGGTGCCTCGAGGAGAAGGTGTGGAAAACGCCACTCTACCAGGAGCGGGTAATGGCGCCAGGTGTGCCTGGTCGAAGGTGGAGTGCGAGTCACGAAAAGGTGATTCTCGCGTGGGGTATCATGTGGAGGGCACCTATGTCAGAGGATTCATCAGTGGAGATCTGTGCTCGCGACGCCAGCGATCGGTGAATTCGGGCTAGGCTCTTGTTGTGAACGATGGGGTGAAGGCTCTCCTCAAGGGAAGCGTGGTGCTTGCGGTATCAAATATCACGCTGCGAGCCATGAACTTCTTCCTGCTGCCCTTATACACGAAGCATCTGACTACTGCTCAATTAGGCGTCAGTGATGCCGTGACAAATGCGGGCTCCCTGCTGTATACCGTCTTGGTCCTCGGGCTGGATGCGGCTTACGCCGCCTTCTACTACGACGAGAAGAGCCAGCGTCATCGTGATCGCATCTTTAGTACGATCTGGTTCATTTTGGCGACGGGAGGGGTGCTGTCACTAGTGTTGATCATTGCCTCACCGGTCATCTCTCACCTGATCCTTGGTCGTGGTGACTATGCTCCAGTGATAGCAATCGCACTGGTTGGAGTGACGCTGCAACTGTGCGCCCTGCCCTTTGCCCTAGATTTACGGATCCGCAATCAAATGATGCTGTTCGCCAGCGTCACGGTGATGGCTGCTGCCCTTGCTATTGGTTTCAATGTGCTCTTCGTCGTGGTCTTGCAGTGGGGCTACTACTCGCTGGTCATCTCCTCCGCTCTGACTGCTCTGACACAAGTCGTTGCATATCGTGGGCTGATGCACAAGGGGCCTCGATGGCGTGACCTTGACTTTCACCTCATACCGCGCCTTTTCCGTTTCTCATTACCGCTAGTGCCATTAACTGTTTCCACTTGGGTGATGCAGGGTCTCACCTTGCTCATGCTCGTACGGATCCATTCAGCGAGTGTGGCGGGAACATACGGCATTGCTACTCGGTTCTCGAGCATTCTCACGACTATCACGTCAGCAGTGCAAGTGTCCTATACTGCCTTCGCCTTTCAGTTGGTGGGTAAGCCAGAGGCCCAGAAAACGTTTGTTCGAGTGGTCGGAGCCTATTTTCTGGTCTTGTTAGGCCTGTGTTTTATCGTCATCATGGTCGGCCCTGAAGCCATTCATGCCATGACCACCTCGTCCTACTGGGTTGCCTATCAGTTCCTACCCGGGGTTCTGTTGGGGCAAGCGGCAGCCAGCTTGGCGGCGCTGTTCGGCTACGGAATCAATTTCGTGAAGAAGAGCTACTTCTCGACGATTTCCACAGTGCTGGGAGCCGCCTGCTGTGTAGGGTTGAACGTGGTTCTCATTGGTCCCTTCGGAGGTTTCGGAGCATCGGTTGCCTTCTTGTCTGGATATGTGGTGATCGCTGTTCTTCAAGCTTTCTTTTCTCACCGCCTCTATCCCGTCAGTTACCCCTATACCCGGATGATCGTCGTCTTTGTCATTCTTGCGGCGCTGTCATTCGGCTCACTCCACGTGCCAACAGGATGGCGGATACTGATGGGCGTTGTCGGCATGGCCCTCTTGTTGGGTGTCTTCCACTCGAGCACCTCAGAGATGACCCGACTAGTCTTGAGTCCACTTCGCTCGAGTAGGCCCTCCTCCTCGGATGGGCAGTCAGACACGGGTGAGGAAGAAACCAATCAAGCATAAGGGTCGTCAGTATCGTGGGCGCTGGTCGAAAATCCCTGGATTGGTCGCGTTTGTGCTGGATGGTACAGTGCTGGCGTGCGTATCGCTGTCGTGGCTCTGGGGAAAATCGGCCTCCCACTAGCCGTTCAATTCGCGAACTCGGGTCACGAGGTGATCGGGGTCGACATCAACGCCACGACTGTTGCCACTATCAATGCGGCCCGGGAGCCGTTCCCGGGCGAAGCTCATCTTCAAGAGAAGTTGAGTGCCCTCGTACCGGCTGGAAAACTGCGGGCCACCACTGATTATGCCGAGGCGATCCCCGGTGCGGATGCGGTGGTTGTCGTGGTGCCGCTGGTCGTCGATGAGGCGACGTGGGAGCCTGATTTTGGGTGGATGGATTCCGCGACGCGGTCGGTGGGGCGCCATCTGACGGCGGGGACGCTGATTTCCTATGAAACGACTCTTCCTGTGGGGACTGTGCGCAATCGGTGGAAGCCGATGCTCGAGCAGGAATCGGGCTTGCGCGAGGGCACGGACTTCGATCTGGTTTTTTCGCCGGAGCGGGTCCTGACCGGGCGTGTTTTCTCCGACTTGCGCCGTTATCCCAAGCTGATCGGGGCTTTGAGCGAGCAGGGAGCAGTACGGGCGCGAGCCTTCTACGAGGCTGTGCTTCAGTTCGAGCCCCGCCCTGATCTGGCCCGGGAGAACGGAGTCTGGGATCTCGGCTCGCCTGAGGCCGCGGAGTTGGCGAAGCTGGCGGAGACCACCTACCGTGACGTGAACATCGGGCTCGCCAATGAATTCGCCTTGTACGCGGACACGATCGGGGTGGACGTCCATGCGGTCATCGACGCCTGCAACTCACAGCCGTACAGCCACCTTCACCGTCCGGGGATCGCGGTGGGCGGGCATTGCATCCCGGTGTATCCGAGGCTCTACCTGTCCACCGACCACGACGCTGACATTGTTCGTACGGCACGGCTGCTGAACGCGTCCATGCCCTCGCGGGTCGTCGCTCGCGTGGCCGAGGTCCTGGGCAGTCTGACCGGGCTGCGGATCGTGGTTCTCGGCGCGGCCTATCGCGGCGGCGTTAAAGAAACAGCCTTCTCGGGAGTCTTCCCCGCAGTCGGGGCGCTGCGCGATGGTGGGGCGATTCCCCTGGTCAACGACCCGTTGTACACCGATGAGGAACTGCGGGCCCTGGGATTGGACCCCTACCACTTCGGCGAGGTGATCGATGCCGCGATCATCCAGACCGATCACCAGATTTATCGCACCATCACCCCGGCGGACCTGCCGGGAATACGCCTGTTGTTCGACGGGCGCAATGTGACAGATCGACGAGCGTGGGCGGGCACCCCCCGTCTCGTCCTGGGATCGGGAGGAGCCATCCGATGACGAAACCCACAGTGACGATCATGGCCTCCGCCGACGTCGCCGAGTCGGCGGTCATCGGTGACGGCAGTTCGATCTGGCATCTCGCCCAAGTACGCGAAGACTCCCGCCTGGGCAAGAATTGCATCATCGGCCGGGGCGCCTACATCGGCACGGGAGTCATCCTGGGAGACAACTGTAAAGTCCAGAACTATGCCCTGGTTTATGAACCCGCCCGGCTGGCCGACGGGGTCTTCATCGGCCCGGCGGTCGTCTTGACGAACGACACCTATCCGAGGGCGATCAATCCCGACGGCAGTCTCAAGAGCGCCCACGATTGGCAGCCGGTCGGGGTGATCATCGGCGAAGGAGCTTCGGTGGGTGCTCGAGCCGTCTGTGTGGCTCCGGTGATCATCGGGGCGTGGGCCAGTGTTGCGGCAGGAGCGGTTGTCGTGAAAGATGTGCCCGGCTATGCCCTGGTCGCCGGTGTGCCCGCCCGGCAGATCGGCTGGGTCGGCCGGGCCGGCGTCCGCCTGCTCCCAGGTGTTCTGGCACGTCAGTGGGTGTGTCCGGTGACCGGGCAACTCTACAGTCAGACCGACTCAATTCTCACAGAGGTGACGCAGTGAACGACTTCATCCCCCCAGCCAAGCCGATCATCGGTGCCGAGGAGAGGGCCGCCGTGGACAAGGTCCTCGCCAGCGGGATGCTCGCCCAGGGATCCCAGGTGGCTGCCTTCGAGCAGGAGTTTTCCGATCACTTCGTCCAGGGCCGTCCGGTGGTGGCCGTGAACTCTGGAACCTCCGGGCTTCATCTGGGCCTGCTCGCAGCCGGCATCGGACCCGGCGACGAGGTGATCGTACCCTCGTTCACCTTTGCCGCAACCGCCAATGCCGTAGCTCTGACCGGTGCCAAGCCCGTGTTCGCCGACATCGAGCCCGAGACGTACTGCCTGGATCCGGCGGCCGTGGAAGCCGCGATCACCGCCTCCACCCGCGCGATCATGCTCGTCCACCTTTATGGCCATCCGGCCCGGATGGATGAGTTGCGGGCCATCGCTGATCGTCACGCGATCATGGTGCTCGAGGACGCCGCCCAAGCCCACGGTGCGTCCCTGCACGCCCGGCCGGTGGGCACCTTCGGCACCTTCGCCATGTTCAGCCTCTACCCGACCAAGAACATGACATCGGGGGAGGGCGGCATGGTTGCCGTCGACAGCCCCGATCTGGCCCGCACGCTACGGTTGTTGCGCAACCAGGGGATGGAGCAGCAGTACGCCAACGAAATCGTGGGATTCAATGCCCGGATGACCGACGTCCATGCCGCGATCGGCCGCGTCCAACTCACCAAGGTCGACGCCTGGACCGCCACCCGCCAGGGCAACGCGGCTTTCTTCGACGCGAACCTGGAATCGGTGGTCCGGCCCACCGTCGCCGATGGCGCGGTCCACGTCTATCACCAGTACACCATCCGGGTTCCGCAGGACAGGGATGGTTTCGTCAAGGCCCTGCGGGAGGAGCATGGCGTGGGCACTGGCGTCTACTATCCCATCCCCTGCCATCGCCTGGCCTCCCTGGCCCAGTACGCGCCCGGCTGCGACCTGGCCGAGACAGACCAGGCGGCCCGGGAAGTCGTCTCCTTGCCCGTGCATCCGTCGCTGAGCCAGGCGGATCTGGACCGAATTGTGGATGCTATTAATACAGTGTCGAAAGCAGGTGCGTGATGGCGAAACTGAGAGCAGGTCTGGTGGGCGCCGGAATGATGGGGCGTCATCACGCCCGGATTCTCAAAGATCTTGCAGGAGTGGATCTCGTCGCAGTCGTGGATCCGGCGGGCGACCAGTACGGTGTGGCCGGGGACTGTCCGGTCTTGCCCGATGTCGCCAGCCTGATCCGCTTCGGTGTCGACCTGGCGATTGTCGCCGTCCCGACTCGTTTTCACGAGGAGGAAGCCCTGAAACTCGCGGCGGCCAGGGTCAACACGTTGGTGGAGAAACCGATCTCCCATTGCGTCGAAGCCGGAATCCGCATGGCCGAGGCTTTCGACGCGGCTGGGATTGTGGGCGCGGTGGGCCATATCGAGCGGTACAACGCCTCGCTCCAGGAAATGCGCCGACGCATCGAAGAAGGACAGTTGGGCGAGATCTTCCAGATCACCACCCGCCGGCAGGGCCCTTTCCCCGGCCGGATCGTCGATGTCGGCGTGGGCCGGGACCTGGCCAGTCACGACATCGATTCGACATCGTGGGTGGCGCAGTCGCCGTACGCCTTGGTTGGCGCGCGAGTCGCCCACCGTACCGGGAACACCCATGAAGACATGTTGCTGATCACCGGAACACTGGACAATGGCGTGATCGTCAACCATATCGTCAACTGGTTGTCGCCGATGAAGGAGCGGGTGACGATCATCTCTGGAGAACGGGGTATGTTCGTTGCTGACACTCTGACCGCCGACCTGATCTACTACGCCAACGGCACTGTTCCCACTCAGTGGGACACGGTGTCGGCTTTCCGCGGAGTCTCCGAGGGTGACGTCATCCGTTATGCCTTCCCCAAGCGCGAGCCTCTGCGCGTGGAACTCGAGGCCTTCCGCGACGCGGTCTTGGGCCAGTCGGCCACAGTGGTCACCATGGCGGAGTCAGTACGAACATTGCGCGTCGTCGAGGCGGCCCTGGACTCAGCCACCTCCGGGAGGTTCGTGTCCTGCTGAGCGGGACGGCTGTCACGCAGTGCGACGGTCCCAGACCTCACACCTTCCACAGCTTCGACGCGGGATCGGCCACGGCCTGGTCCAAGACGGCCAGAGCGGAACCGGTGGCTCCGGCGTGGCATCCGGTGGTTGAGGCGCCAATCTCAAACTCCTCGCCGACCAGGCGGGACGCCAAGACTCTGGAGGTGATCTGTGCCATCAACCCGGGACGCAGGCAGTCGGTCAGGGGAGCGAAGCTGCCACCCAGGACGATCCGGTTCACGTCGACAATGTTGATGCAGTTGGACAGGGCGATTCCCAGAGATTCCGACACCTGGGCGATGGCGGCGACGGCCGCGGGTTCCTGGCGCTGACACGCCTCCACCAAGCGGTCGATGCAGTCGTCGGGATCCAGACCGGCGGCAGCCATGATGGCCCGTTTCCCGGCGTACATCTCCAGGCAACCGGTGGCCCCGCAGGCGCAGACCGGTCCGCGCGGGTCGACGACCAGGTGCCCGATCTCTCCGGCCCAGCCGTGCAGACCGGAGAACACCCGTCCGTCCACGACGATGGCCGCGCCGATTCCGATCTCACCCGACACATAGATGAAGGACTTCTCCTGGTGTTTGGCGATCTCAGTACGGGCGGCGAGATTGGCCTCGTTCTCGACCAGCAGACCGTCGGTCATCAAGGAGCGCACCGTGGCCAGGACGGCGGGATCGGCGTCGGTGCCCAAGTCTTGGCCGAGCACATCGACAGCGGTGGCCATCACCTGGGGAATGTCGACGTCGCGCCACCCCAGATTGGGGGCGAGGCGCAGGGGACCGTGCGGGTGGTCGGCGATCCCCGGCAGGGCCAGGCAAGCTCCGATCAGGCGTACGGAATCACTCGTCAGCCGCGTCACCACGTCGTACACCTGATGGACGAGGATGGCGAAGGCGACCGCAGGTTCGGTGTCCGGCAGGTTTCTCCTCTCGAAGGATTCCGCCAGGATAGCGCCGGTCAGATCGAGGGCCCGGATCCCCAAGAAATCGACATTGATCTCCATCCCGAGGGATGCGACTGTGCCCTCGGCGACGACCAGCGGCACAGCCGGGCGGCCGACCCGGTGCGGGGTGACCGGTTCGAGTTCGGACAACAAGCCTGCAGTGCGCAGGTCGGTGACCAGTGAGGAGACGGTGGCTTTGGTCAGGCCGGTCATCTCTGCCAGGTCGGCTCGTGAGCGTGGGTTGTCGGCGGGTGCCGAGGCGATCAGCGAAAACACCAGGCAAAGGTTGTGATCGCGTAATGAGCGTTGTCCCGCTCGTACCATTGTTTGCGTGGACGCTAGGCGTGGGTGGCGTGGAGGTCTTGTCACGGCATAGTCTCTCGGTAGTGGCAAGGGGGGGCTGGGTGCTGACTGCATGGGTGACATCAATACTGTCACGTTTTCTCAGGTTGGTGGTTCAGCGACTGGGTTGTGAACACTTCTGGTCATCCTTGTCACCTGACCAATCTGTGAATACCGGTTGCAGTTTCGTCAGCAACGTAATATGTTTATCCATGGAACTAATAGGAGACCAGGACGTCTCCCTGACCCGCCCAAGGAGGCACTCATGTCCATCCCAACCCCGACTCGCGACGATCACTTTTCATTCGGCATGTGGACTGTCAACTGGCCGGCCGGCGACCAGTTCGGTCCAGCCACACGTCAGCTGATGGACCCGGTTTACATCGTCAACAAACTGGCCGAGATCGGCGCCTGGGGGATCACCTTCCACGATGACGACCTGGTGCCCTTCGGAACTGCCGACACTGAGCGCGACACGATCATCGCCCCTTTCAAGCGGGCCCTGGACGCCACCGGCATCGTCTGCGAGATGGTCACGACCAACACCTTCTCCCACCCGGTCTTCAAAGACGGCGCCTTCACCTCCAACGACCGGGCCGTACGCCGCTATGGCCTGAGGAAGGTCCTGCGCAACGTCGACCTTGCCGCTGAGCTGGGTGCCACCACCTTCGTCATGTGGGGCGGTCGTGAAGGCGCCGAGTACGACAGTTCCAAGGACTACAAGGCCGCGCTCGACCGCTACGCCGAAGGCATCGACACCGTCGCCGGATACATCAAATCCCAGGGGTACGACATCCGCATCGGCCTGGAGCCCAAGCCCAACGAGCCGCGCGGCGACATCCTGCTGCCCACCGTCGGCCACGCCATCGCCTTCATCGACCGCCTCGACAACGCCGACATCGTCGGGCTCAACCCGGAGGTGGGCCACGAGCAGATGGCCTGTCTCAACTACACCGCCGGCATCGCCCAGGCCCTGTGGTGCGGCAAGTTGTTCCACATCGACCTCAACGGCCAGAAATCCATCAAGTACGACCAGGACCTCGCGTTCGGCCACGGCGACCTGATGAGCGCCTTCGGCACAGTCGACCTGCTGGAGAACGGTTTCCCCAACGGC
>Ga0123354_10001858_pt1 | contig 26712 bp, 13 predicted proteins | sample TergutLab28metaG_2_FD_97872 | JGI IMG/M metagenome (GOLD analysis project Ga0123354, IMG submission 97872) | Labiotermes labralis P4 segment gut microbial communities from Petit-Saut dam, French Guiana - Lab288 P4 | ecosystem: Host-associated > Arthropoda: Insects > Digestive system > Gut ...
ACAGCTTAACACAAGATGACCTGCAGCACTGCTTCCAACAGTGGAAAATTCGCATGGAGCGGTGTTGGGATCGGGGAGGGGACTACATTGAAGGGGATAACATTTCGATTGTCTGATTTTTTTCCAATAAAGGGTTAGAGCATGAATCCGGTTTCTTTATTGCCACACCTCGTAATGCCTAACTCTTTGTGACCACAGCTAATGTAGATCATTGATGCCATAACTCCACTCCCACTACTGAAAGTGAATAATGGCAGTCTGCTCCCAGTTCACAGAAAAAATTAAGTTAATGACCAGAATTTTTCTTAATTTTACATTTTTCCCACAATGCCTTATATAAAAGATATATATCTTGTTGGTTCCATAATGTATTGTGACATATTATCTGCTAGTGGTTTACACTGTAGAATAAAAGAGTTAATTTTTAATGGTGTTCTGCACAGAGCACCGATATGTCCATTTGCTTCCTCAACTCAAATGTTCGGGAAACAACAGTACTGGGTAGTTATGTGAGTTTGAAGGAACTTAATTAGATAATATATCACAGTTGGCTAGAAGCTAAATTATTGATATATATAAGTCTAAGGTACAGCTTTACTAAATATCACAGTCGCATTACATATACACCAAATGTCTGGAGAATTGTATCAGCATCAGATGTTTGGTCAAATTATTAATGTTACAGCGCCATACTGTTATTTATAAAAATGGTTATCTAAAAATTAAAATTGATTTTTGTACATCAAATTAGTGCATTGCATTATCACTAATTTGCCCACACATCTGAAAGGTGATGTGATTATGCCAGAACATGCAATGTGTATGTAATAGAATTATGATGTTTAATGAATTGTATCTGAGACTGAAACATGTAGTATTAATTGAAATTGCAACATGACAGATGTTGAAGCATAATTTATATTTGTTTGACTTAACAATATTATTCATATTCCTTTGAGTTTTATATATTCCATTTTGCCTACCATCTGGTGAACCCATGGCTTCAGAGGATGATGGACCATGGCTCATGGACTCTCTGGGAAACCGTGTACAACCATCTTGCAGAAGAGTACCTGACACACTTCTTGCCATGTGATGGTTCTTCAGTGCCTCCATATGCTGGATGTTATGTATATCCCAGAAGTTCCATGCCTCTTCAGGCAGCTAGCAGGTTTGCTGTTGGTGCTATGTTATAACCTGTACCTTATACTTTTTTGTGTTCTAAAAAAGAAATTTTAAAATTATGTGGTACTTTCTGTTCTGTCTGTCCACATGTGACAGTTTCCAGACTACCCTGTTCACTATAAGTAAACTTGATATGCTAAACTTGCAGTGAATTTTGTTAAGAAATTTTTATTTTCTTGTCATTTGTAAGGGCCCCTTGTAGGCCTAAACAAACTTTTGTTTGTATTGTCTGAATTGTTTGATATATTTCATAGAACTTAATATACAGCACTTGTAATGTGTAGGTATGTATAAGTGTTATTTACTTTATTTATTTAAGGATAACTCTACCCACAGTATTACAGGTAATGAAAATAGCTTCCAATGATTCAAAATTATCTTACAAAAGAGTTTCCACTTTGTTGCCTGAATAGAACAGAAATCATTATGCTAGTGTTAATTTATTCGTAAATGGAAAATCAATTTGTCTTTTCATTCAGTAGAGCAGTGTATTAATATTATATGACCGATACTTCTTAGGCCTGCCCGTTCTCCAACATTGTTTCGACAGTCAGTTGTGTTGAAGCAAAGTAGCACATCAAGTTCGCTGCATTCCTCTCCAAACTTACCACAACAAAGTTCTCTTGTTGAGATATGGAGAAGTGAATCTGTGATTCAAGTGTTCATTGACTTCTGGTTAAGTTTTGGAATGCGAGAGATGCCACATGTTCACCCAGGCATTGGGTCACCTCCAAGGGTAAGGACAAGATTAAGCATACATGAATGCTCTAAAGACTGAGGATAATACAATGATCTTCCCTCTCTTTTTTAGATTTGTGCATGATCTTACTGGTTAATTGTTATTGTTAGTGTTACTTTGTTCTGTTCTGTGTGAGGTTCAATAGGGTGAATGCTATAGTGGTCAGGCTTTTATATGTTTCGTGCAAGTGAGACCAAATACAATTTGTTTTACTGCAGCTGTATGTTGTATCCAAACATGTAAACATATGATGTGCAGTGTGACATCTGGTATTGTGACAAATCTTTGGTTGTAGCAGGTTTCCTGAATACTAACCACCTAGTACCGAATATTCTATGAGGAAATTAGAGAATTCAGCAGTTCAGTTAGGTACTGATATACTGCTCTGTCCACGTAATTTACATGTTTTATTTGAGAATGGTGAGTCCAAAGCTATTTATTTGTATTGTTTTTCTGGGTAGGTAACCAGTACTTTTTTATCATTTATGCAAGGTTTATCACGTCTAGTTTATGCACTGTCCATCTTGTCCGTCGATGCTACTGAAGACAAGGACAACACTTTTTTAAATTTTTTATGTGGCTACCAAAAGGACAGTTCATGTAATTTTTATAAATGCAACTTTAATTTTACTGATATTTATTTTTAATTACTGGGGAAACTGTGTAAAGGTTTTGTTAATATTTTGCTGCTTTATATCTTAAATTTATTTTCAGCCATTTTTTACACCAATGAGATGGGATAAAATTCACCCTTTCCCTCAAAATCAGATGCAGCCTCAATCCATCATTTTGCACCACTATCCTGTAAGTCATCTAACATTTGATTGGTATATTGTATAAAATATGTGATAGGATTATGTTGTCAGTATAAGTAGATAAAAGAAACGTAACACACCAAAGTTGTTCTTTGTGAATGAATTTTGTGGTATCTTCTTCCATGTGTGCCTTTGGATCCTTATACTGGTAACTTTTATCCTGTCTCATTTGATTTACAATATATTAACCTTACTTTTTTTTTATCTTCAGTGGACTGTGCATTGTGATATATTCTTATAATAAAAGGCAGCAAGATGTACTGTTTCTTAACTTTATTTTGTTAAACAACTCTACATGTTTTGGACAGACTTACTGTCCATCATCAGGAGTCTTCATAGCGTATTCACACTAGTTATGTTGACTGTCTGCTAGCGAGGTTGCTAGCAGACAGTCAACATAACAAGTGTGACAAATGCCAATTGCTGTGAATACAGTATAAAGACTTCTGATGACGGACAATAAGTCTGTCAGAAACCTGTAGAGTTGTTTACCAAAATAAAGTTGAGAAATAGTGCATCTTGTTGGCTTTTATTATAAGAGGATATTAAGCCACCTATGTCCTTGTTCAGCTGTCTTTTCTAGAAGCGCAGACTTAGGTTTACAAGATCACCACATTCTGTGATTGTGTCCTGCATTCCACCTTTTGAACAAGACACCTATTTTTGTACGAAATGTTAAGTTAGTGATTTGTATTTGACAAGTGGTACAATGAAATCTTGGAAAAACAGCCTTGTGAAATTATAAAAATGTTCCGTTAGTGCCATGAAGATGGGACAGAGTAGGTCTCTGAAACATCGTAACATTTTTACACTTTGATGTGGCTGTCTGTCCAAGAAGAGTTTATTGAATTTTGTCACAATGAAAGCTTCAAGGCATGTTTGATAATTGTAGTTTATTGTTTAGAAATATTTGTTTTTGAAAACTCTTAGTTAAAATGTACAATTAGACAAAGATCACAGAGTTCCTTGTATGTGGATAGGCATGTGTTCTTTACTTTGTCAAGTATAGTTTGGCTTTATTCCCAGTTATGCATTTTTATTTGGAAAGATTAAAGCATAAAGTATTCTTTTTGTCATTTTTAAACCCTGTGTCTTTTTTTTTTGTATTTATTTTTTTTCTGGCTATTTAATGTTTAATCCAACTTAGTTTTCTGTCAGTTTTTCTTATTTGCCAGTGATGATCATGGGAAAGTTTTGTCACTACAAAAAATAACCAGAGGAATAAATATAAAAAAAGTAAAAGTATATTTGTGTACTCATGCTGTTGCTGCAATATAGAGGTCACGGAAAGACATCCCATGGGCGATGAGAATCTCACCCTACTCTATCACCCAACCCAAAATGTCTGTTTTTAGTGGTGGTTGTCACATATGTATCATTACCAATATTCATATGAACAGAATGACATAACAGTTCAAAGGAGACATGGGGAGCGAATTTTAGAGAATTTCTTTCTGTGGCCTCTCTTCAGTATTTGTTGTGTTGTGTAGTTATGTTTGTTGCATTGATACTTCTCTGTCACATGTTAGGCCCATTCAGAGTTACTGCAGCTAATACTAAGAGTGTTTGAAACTATACAGAAAAAGCATTGTAATGTGTTGATGGCATTTGGCCTAAGGTATTTAATATTTTCACAAATTTGTATCTTTGGTCAGCTTCCATTAGTTGTCAGTTTTATCACACTCAACCTAATAATTTTTTTATGTGTGATGTTTTATTTCAGCTTCCTACACTTTATATGCCACATACCTTTCAAAACCAGTTGCTGTCTCAACCCAATATGGCTTTGCCCCAGTATCCTGTAAGTTGTGCTCAGTTTGTTTGGGATTTACTTTCCCAACTTACCCACTCTCCATTCTGTTCCTTCATGTACACTAACACAGACGTTCACAAATCCTAGGTGTCAGGTCACACAGTTGACTATTGTATGCTGGCACCTAATGTTTGTGGGTCATTGATGTGGGTCTTGCTTCTTTTCACTCTTGTGGTACCCACAATTTTGAAGTGGCTCCTAGTTTTTTTTGGAAAATTTCTAGACCTGCATTAACAAAATAAAAGTATTATATAATTTTGATCTAATCAAACCCTAACCACACCCATGTTAACTGCTGAAGTGTGGTAACTGAATTAGGTGTTTCAGGATTGGTAACATTGTGCACACATGAGTGTGTTACTGAGTGAAGCTTTGAATAGTGGTTGTAGTAACAATAAATGTCTGAGTCATAAAATTGCCTTTGGATTCTATTTGTTATAACAATAATAGTGCTTTAATAGATACTGCACCAATTTCATGCATTTGGGAAACAAAGTGTTTTGTGCTGAATGTAGAACCTTAATACTACCGTATAAAACTATTTATTACAAACTCTCTCCCACAGTTAGTGGGAATAAATGAACACACCATGACTACTCTGAGAAGGAAGATAAGTGTAGAAGTGGATCTGTCATAGATCACTAACATTTGGCTCTTTAAATTATTAAAAATGAATAACAATATAAATTTAAACTATGTAATGTCATACCACTCTGGCATTGTACTTTCTGTCAAAGTATGCAACATGAATAATGTATTGGTATGGCATTCGGAGGTTTGTCTGGAGAAAATAACATACATGTACATCACTGAGTACAGAAATACGATAAACAAGTTTACATGAATGGCAGTTGGCCAGACCATTTGCAACAGAAATTGTAACAGTATGGCACCCAGCTATGAACGGAATCTTCAGTAAAATGTAAATATATGGAAAGAGCCCCGAAAGGGAGGGCAGACTATATATTGTATCTAAATTTCACGAGACTCTTGAATAGAATTGGGTGGCATTTCCCTCGTGGGATGTATCTTCCGGTACACTGTTTACGATATTTATGCTCTTCTTATGAAATCGTGTTGTAGGATTTGAGGTTCTTGGGATGGGGAACAGGAAGATACGATTTTCTGGGAAGTGACAACTTTCATTTTGGTAGGCATTTCAGACACCTACCCACACCATTTTCAGAATCAGTGAAGCACTTCTATGCATTCTAATAAACTTTACATAGTGAATTATTTTTACTAACCATGAAATTCAGATTCTAAGTGTGAAAGGCTTGACATCTGCAACTGTTATATTATTTCTTAATGTTTAATACTGGTGATGATGCTTGTAAATACCAGTTAGACTAATTTGTGCTGCATTGACCAAGTATGCTTGCCTGCTGCTGAAAGCCTGATGGATGTAGATCAGTTTATGCATTGTGCTAGGTGCAGTCTCTGAACACATTATTAATATTATTTACGGAGGATATGTGTATATATGTAATATATACTCAATTATGTAAAATTAACAATGCTAACATTTTTACAGGATGAGATCTTTGGATCACATTAGTTGAGAGAGATGTTTGTATGCATACTCTGTACAAAATATGAACGGCTACAAACTTATACTTGGACCAGCTTACTATCACATAGTTTTAATATCACAACATTGTAAAATTATAATTTAATGCTTATCAACTTTGTGTATTTTAGAATTTTAATATTGTAATCTTTCCAATAAGGGTGATGCAATACCTAGATTTGTGTGTTGGACTTGTCTTCCTTTGTTAGAAGAAACTCCCTCAGGATGGCGCCCTGGTGCTGAAACATGTAGGAGTTTTAAATGCTTGTCGTGAATTGTATTTTATTAAGTACATGTATTGGTTGATATACCTTGTATTTGTTACACCACTGGATTTCAACATCAAACTTGTACACAGTTTTATTTTTGTTAATACTGTTTTTATATTAATGTGTGTTTTCCAGGACCTCCTGCCTTCAGAAGAGCATATTCGAGTGGTGAGGAACCTTGTGAAACATTTACACTATTTTGCAAACAGCACTGTTGGTGACTTATCTGCAATGGATGAACTTAAAAGGTTTGTTTAAAGTAGTTCTTGACAGTGGTGTCGTGATGGGCACTCTCTGATTTCTAGCGTTCTCACACAACAATCATATTGATTGTATATTGTTGGTGGTATATTTAATATTTGTCATGCTCCTGTAATTACCCGTTTTTCCACATTCAAGTGACTTCTAAGCATTTTGATAACCTCACACTGGCTGTCATTTTGTGTTGTGATTTATCTTGCATTTGTGAAATCAGTCATTCTTTTCGAAGACCATGAACTTGCAGGGCAGGAACACACATCTGAATACAGAAATATCCCTGTTGGGATAGACATCCTGCACAGATGTTGTAGGCTAAGTAGCATGTGTGGAGCTCTAATGTATGAACCACTGTCTGCATTTGAGGGATGAGAGGGAACATTATGTGAAAGTAATACACTTCACTTCCCCATGTTTTGCAACCCTGTTCTAATGCATATTACAATGTGGACCAAGTAGCAAAATATACTAGTGTGGTGAGTGAGTTTTTTTAAATTGTACACAGTGTTGTATTTGGGAAGTTGTGAGTGTATAAACTGATGTGGCTAGTTGGCAAATACATGTATAACATTTTTTTTAGGGAGCCTGCATGACTGGGATATTGAACTATAAATTTACATTCCATTGCATGTGAAACAGAATTCATAATACCCAGCATTTACATGGTCTCTCTGTAAAAAGAATGTGTGTGCATATATTGTGTTTATCATTCCACATGTTATTTCAGGCTGCCTGGTAATATCCATGAGTGAAAGATTAAAAAGTGTTTCATAATGAATATGGAATATCTCATTCTTTTGTGTTGATGCAGAGTAATTTGTTGATTATTAAAAGATATCTGTTTAATAATGCTGTAATTTGTATTCAGGATCATCTTACCATCCAGTCAGGCAAAAGTATATGGATTTATGCGCCATACAATCCATCACTGGCCACTTGATAGCTCTTTCCGACTCATCCTTGAGACTTGGCTGAGTTACATACAGCCATGGCGGTACACTGACTGGCGGCACAAGAATGTTCGAAGTCCTGGCGGTCGTGATAATGAAGACCGTGCTCGTACAGTGGATCGACGGTGGCTTAATTTCATTGCTGAGAATCTCCTCTCTTATACAGTAATATTCAGACAATTATTACCACGTTTTACAAGGCTTGATCTTGCTACACCCAAGAATGCCCATATGCTGTTTCGAGTTACCAAGGTATGGAAATGTTTTTGAGAATTTTCATTACTGAGCCCACAAAGGCTACTACTTGACCCTATCCTGAAGCAAAAAATCCAATCTAAATCCACACGTACTAGTTTTTAAAGATCCATTCGAATATTATCCTCCCCTATACACTGGCTTCCTTCAGGGGTCTTTTCTTTTTGATTTTCCATAAAAAATTTTGTTTATATTTCTCATCTCACCCATGTGTGCTGCATGCCTTGCCCATCTCTTTCGATTGGTGAAATTAACTTATATATCTGTGTCGAAAACATTTAACTTTTGAAGTGTATAAAAAAGTCCCCCCTCCCCAGAATCTGTGTATTTTTTCCAGAGAATTGTGTTTGTTTTACAGGTATTTTCACAGCCGAACTTGAATACGATGCTCAGTGAAGTAGAACATTGCTTGGATGATGTGCCAGGAACAGGCCTACCAAATGATTCTGTCAGCAGAAGGAACACTCCTGAAAGTAATCATCAGGGGCACAAGTGGAATGCTGTTGTACGTCAGCAAGTGTTGGAACTGGAGGGGTCTGGGTATCAGTACAAGCCACTTTTTGGATCTGAGACACTTTCGCAGGTATTCTTCATTGATGGAACATTGAAGCTTTTATTGACAGGTTATTTGTTCATTCAAGAATTTTGTAGAACATATTACCCGGAAGATCCAAGGTAGTATCTGCCATCTTCAAAATAAACTGCAGCTATGACAAGAACTAATAAGATTACAAACAGCTATATAAAGCTCCTGAGTTGAACTCTTTAACAATACATCCTGCGTCTTACAGATTATTTTTTGGTGTGTGAACCCATTTTTATACAAATAGGCCATGTTGAATAATTTTTAAATATATTTTTTCACCCTCATTAAGCAAAGGTTGAGGTGAAATTTTGTTGTGCTCAATTGAGTACTGTGCATGAGATGCATGGTTAGTGGAGGTATAGCTACATTAAATCTTGACCTTGGCATTGGGTGTTGATGAGTGGTTAGCTTTGTGCTCTGAATACTTCATCCTCAAGAAAAGGACCCCATGGCCAGTCAGTCAGGAGGCTGTGTGGACCCAGAGCTGGTCTGGGTTCTGTGGAGAATAGAGAATTACCACAGCTAGGAATCATGTCATGATTAACAGTCATCCACCCAATAGCCTATTCACTGCACTGAGTGAGGTATCACAGCTTTATTTTACTGAAATAACTATTGGGCTCACACTGTCATCACTGTGTGTAGTGAGAATCCAGAGTGGACAGTTTACTTAATGCATCTGCACCCTGTAGAAAGCAGGCAGTGGGTTGAAATGGGAGAAATTCAAAACTGAGAGGTAATTAAAAATTTCCAAGTGAATTCAGAGTTTTCTTAGCAGATGGAAGATGGATAGTGCCATATATGGGATTATTGTTGAATAGTTTAAAACTTCTGCATACACTTTGAATGCAAATAGTTTGTATATTTAATTTAATTACATGAAATATTAAGTACAAATTATGTAACTATAAATATTCCTACTGCACTGTGGTGTCTGATACCCTGTAGTTTGGTAGATGACATTTTGGAGGAACTTGCTGCCTCTTCTTTAGGGCAGATGGCTAAGCCAAGCATGGACAAATTGATTCTGATAGAGGTATGGAGGACCAAGGACCCAGGTTGTGGACAGACCAAGAGGAGATGGTGGCACTAACAAGTGACAGAACACCGTTTTCAAATATTTTGATAACTACATACCAAACTACACAATGACCTGTTCCAGAAATCGGTATTTTTCATTACTACTGCTGTGAAAAATCCCAATTATCATAAATAGGCATAATTAACATATTAGGTGGCACAACTTGAAACTCATTTACAGCAAGGTCTGTATTTTGTAGTGTGGCTTGCACTAAGCAGGTTATGCACTCCTGTTGCAGGGCAATGAGGGAAATGTTAAGAAATACACATTTTGAGAGAGCAACATAACACTCGTAGTGTACCTGTTGAGAGTGAAGAACATATACACAATGACCTAGATCATATACACAGAATGTGTATGTCAAAATTCTCAAATACAGGCATGAAGGAATTTTAGGACAGCCTCAGAAGAGTTGAGTTGTGTGAAGTAACATAATCTTCTTCCATAAATGTAGTGTATGACATTTCTATAGAAAATTGTGAATAAAATTAGAAAGTGAATAATTTGGATTGAAATGGTGTATTTAAATAATGTTTTTTTTTTAAAAAAAAACAATAAATAGGTTTTCCAGTTCATGTTGCTGATTCAGAGGGCAAATGAAAGTGCCCGTAACTTGCAGCTCCAGCTGGAGAGGGAATCAAAGAATCGCTCATCAAGTTTCTTCACTTACTTGAAGGACTTGTTCTTCACCAATCCAGTTGGCTGTGATGAATACTCCTTGGAAGAGAGAAGAAAGGTGTCAGCTTATCTGGAAACATGTTTACATCAGTTGTCCCACATATTTGAGGTTAGAAATGTTCCTCCACATGTTTTTTTTTTTATCATACTCAAGCATTGTCATTCACCAGCACCTTATCCAACCAGTGTCAGATATTTGTAATGGTGTACTGTGACAAAAAAATATTCCTTTTCTGAATGCACTTTGGAATGTAATTTTTCTAGATGGTGCCTGTAGCCATATATTGCATTTCCTGGATTATTTGTTGTTCATTTCTTGACCATGAAATACTGCAAACCACTGGTGTGTGGCTAATATTTACTGTGCTGGGAGGTCAGGTAGCAGCAAAGGTACAATGAGTGAAAGTGCTGCAAGTGGGCTGTGGTTAACCACTCTGTTTCTCCTCCTCCTCCTCCTCCTCCTCCTCCTCCTCCTCCATTATCATCATCATCAACAACTCTAAAGACTGAGCCTTTTGACCTGTTTCACCTTCAAGGAAAATCATTATTCTTAGTTTAGGATGGCCTACAGTCTGTTGATATGTAGATTTGTTGCCACAGAACAAGAGGAACTAGTACCCACTGACACAGCATCATCTCCCAGAAGAATGGAATCCTCATTTACACTTATACAAAAACCTCATTCCATTTTGCGACAGAACTTGACTATTTTGTAGAGCATCCTGTTCATCTTTTCCCTCGACACATCCTGTGTAGGGAACTTTATCAAGTACAAAGTTTGTATGCACTGGAAGTTAAAGGGTCTTTAAGTGCCAAACTGCATCTTTTGAGTAGACCTTGCACCTTCTGAAAATATTTAACATGATCGAGTTCTTGTGTTGAGAAATTGGCAGTTTCCTTTAAAATTCCCTAAAATTGTTCCAGTTGAAGTGGGCTGCCTTACATTTTCTCTTCTTCCAGTAATTCCCTACATAATGATGTTGGTTTTGATGTAACATAACAGTCAAAATTACAGTCATTGAAAAGCATCAGTTCTGTGATTTTGTACACATTAAAGGCACTTTAAGTCACGTGAAGGAAACATCACAAAGTGTATCAGGATGTTAATAACACCAGTGTCTGTTATTTCAGCTGTTTATATTCCTACATAATGTAAACTAGCCATCATCCAAGAAAAAATATGAGTTCTCTATTTTATGTGTGTTGAGCACAGAGTCTGGGATTCAGAAATTTTTCACATTTCTGTATTTTGTTATTTCACAAATCTATTTTGATGTGCATCATTCTTTATAAACATTTTTGTGACATTTTTTCTGTGACATGTACAATGTGGAAGTATTGCAAATTAATACTTTTATAAATGGAAAACATTTTTCACACTCACTGGTAGTTTGCACTATATGAGACACGACAGTTGGTGCCTTGATTGTCTGACATTTCAGCACTCATGAAAAGATGAAACTCTGCAGACTTACCTTGCCTAAATGAGCTTGCTTATCTCTGTAACAGGTTAAACATAAGGTTCACCCTAGTACATGCTATGAAGGCACAGAGAGGGGGGATAGGGGTATAGCTGTGCCTAGTTATAACAGTGGTGCTAGAAAGGAGTGGGTGGTCACTTCCATGCTCCATTCACATTACTGCCAGGAAAGAGACATAAAACCCATTAGTAGGAGGATGGGTGGACCTCATGTCCTGACAGGGTTTGAACCCCACACCACCCAGCCTGTAGCGAGTTGCAATGCCTACTATGCTGTCTTGGCTGGTGTACGTCCTTGTGTTTTGAGAAATGATTAGTGGGATACCATGTATTTAAGAATGGCAAGAATTTAACCTTTAAATTTATGAACCAATATTTCAGAGACTGATTCCATCTCTGAAACATTGGTATGCTTGAACTAGCTGACACAGTTGTCAACCTGAAATGATTGTAACAAATTTAGCCACCCCGAGAGCTTCAAAATGTATATGTATGGTTTTATTATTTGTGCATTTGCATAAAGTGAAGTTGCAGTGGGGAGGTCATGCCTTCCATCTGCACATTTTGTCTTCATATTGTTCAGTAGATATCAATGAAATATGGTATTTAGGAACAGGGTGCCTATTTTGAGAGTTGCTGGGTAAATGCAATTTAGGTCTGTTGCAATGTAACCCCTGCTTTGTATGAAGCTTGGATCAGACTTTAAAAGTTTTCTTAAAAAAGGCTGAATGCATGTGAAGAGTATGTATACTGCAGTTTGGAATGAACATTTTTATTCTTTTACCTAATGTGTTAAGCAATATCTTTGTAGATTGACCTTACAAGACTTCCTCGCACAAGCTACACCAGTGATCATGATGCATACAGTTCTTGCACAGCACCATCAAGAATAGGAACACCTGGCTTACTGCAGGTAATATTTATTAAATATCTGTTTACATAGTTTAAATTCTTTCTGAAAAATCTAAGTTCTTAGTATTGTACAGTGAGAGTATATCTGAGTATGGTGGACAGAACTGGTGTGAGAAATAATTGGTTAGGAAATATGTCTGAAAAGTACCATCTGGTATGTGACGCCGTGTAGTCTGGTAGAGGTTTAGGTACAGAAACATAGGCGACAAAGCCACCTTCTGACTGTGATTTTTTTTAGCTTATTTTCCTCTTTTTACTGACAATATAGTAAACTTCAAGTATATCAATTTTATCTTGGAATTGTCTGTGACTCTTCATCACATTACAGGTCTCAAGAACTTTGTTACACCTCTTTTACATAAAAAAACTGACTAATGCACATATAAGTTAATACTACTTTAGTCACATTGAAACACTCCTACAAGTTTCAGCCCTCAGGAGGCCATCCTCAGGAAGTACTGATACATTTCTGGAGCCAGGTCAACAAAATACATGTCCAGATGTAAATATCAGATTAAAGAACAGTGTATTATACATTACGTGGCAGGTTTTGGTGAATGATTTGTGCTTTGTTGTTTTGAGTTTCTTTTGTTTATTTTTTCTTTCCGTACTTTCTTTTGTTGAGGTAGTTTAGGTTTTTTTTTGGTGTGATTTGATTTCTTATGGTTGTGTTCTTTTGAGTTTGTGAATTTGTGTTATGATTGACTGACTATAACATTAACTAGGTCGTTTTCTTCTTCTTTTTTTCTCCTTTTCCTCCTCTTTCTCCTCCTCCTCCTCCTTCTTCTTCTCCTTCTCCTTGTTCTCCTCCTCCTCCTCCTCCATCATCATCATCATCATCATCTCCTTGTTCTCCTCCTCCCCCTCCTCCTTCTTCTTCCTCTTATTTTCCTTCTCCTCATCCTTCTCCTCCATTTTCTCCTTCTCTTTCTTCTCCTCCTCCTCCTTGTTCTTCTTCTCCCCCTCCTCTCTCCTCCACCCCCCCCTCTCTCTCTCTCTCTAAGCAAACCCATAGTACAGTCTGTATGCATAAAGCTGTGTGATTGTGTGAATAGCAGGTTGCCTTACTGTCACTGCTGTATGATACTGATTTTGAGAGTGCCACTGGGACATTTCAGTAAATATTGTGTATATTTAAATTGCTGTAACCTCTAAATGCATTACTATATTATGTTACATACATGTTTATCATACATATTCTTCACTTAGGGAGAGAATACTACTACGGAAATGCCTACATCCCGAAGCCATGCCTGTGTCTCAGTCTCACCTTTGTTGGCATCACGAGACTGGAAGGAGCGAAGAAAATGCATTAAGTATGAGGGTGATCCTGACCTTCAGCCAATTAAGAGTACTGAAAATGCATTTCTTGTCAGATTGTTACATCAGGTATCATCCAAACTGAATGAAGTGGTAAGTGACAGTTTTCATATTCTTTTTGCTAAAGAGTATTTTAGTTCGTCAAGTGCACAAAGGTTATTTGTATTAACACCTTCTGTGGGCATTAAAACACACCTGCCTCAGTGAAGCATTACTGCCAGATGTTGAGTGCATCACCTGTCATCCAGCATTCTCCCAACATTGGGTTGAGTTTGTTTCACTGAAAATGTTCAGATATTTCTCTTGAGTGGTCTTTTGCAGGGGTAGGTTTACTTTTAACACTGCAGGATTATTGGACCTTAGGAACACATATGAGCTGGCCAGAACAGGGATAATCTGAAATAAGACAGAACAAATGGCATGTAGGTTTGTATAAAATTTTGTGTGCATGTCCTATGTAAAATATAAGCACCTTTTCATCAGCCCATAGATGAGTTTGAGATTGTGTTGGCATAATATGTGCAGTAAATGAATGTGTTCTTTATTACCATAATGTTCTGAACTTATGCGCCTTTTACACTTTTGACCGATTGTCATAAGGTTTGGGGTGAATGTTTCCTACAGTCAGTAATGTCAAAATGGCAGATGCATAACTTGCCACATGGAAGTGATACTTGTGCCGGTTAATATACGTCCTTGAAAATATGATCTGTTTCCAGGTGGAAGAAACTTTTACAAAAGTTGCAGACTTTATTCAGATACATGAAATTTTAGGTTCTGATGGTGGTATTATGTTTACAGTCTGTTGGGATGTGACACCATATCTACCAAACTATACAGCATCACATCCCACAAGACTGTAAGTTATTCTTCTTCTTAGACTTCTTAGGTAATTTTTTAGAATTTAATATGAATTGTGATCATCCAAAATTTTAATTCAGCTTTCAGTTTGACACAGATGAGAAGTGGACCATTAAAGCTAGAAGTAAGAAATTTTGTATTAAAACAGAGTATAAATATTATACAAACTGTGTATGAAACAGTGGTTGTAAGTAAACAATTAGAAATGATGTGGCAGTGCAGATCTCTCAGGTTATGTATAACAAATGTACTGTAACCACCATCTGTATGTAAGTAATAAGTTTTTCCCACACAGAAGATAACAACAGTAACAGTAATAGAAACAACAACAGCAGCACAACAGCAACAACAACAACAGTTTGTAATGTGTCTGCATTTCAATTGAAAGCAATAAAAATAATCTAACTTTTCCTGCAGTTTGGTCATATGGCCATCTCTGTACAAGTCTAATGTGCTAACGTTGATCTAAAGTGCATTTTCTTGTTGGATTATACACTTGCGGACATAAACAGCACTAGATTCACTTGGTTGATAGTTACTATACACAGATGTGTAAGATGTATGAAAATCATCTGCTTGTTGTTTCAGTACACCTTAGAAATGTGCCACTTTTATGAGCAGAATGGATTGTTGGGATGCATTGCCCGCCAGGTGCTCTGTCCACCAATGGTAACACGCACCTATAACAAAAGCAATCCTGGTGAATATACACCACTTGTGGAAACAGTGCTGCCGCCGCGTCTCAGCCTACGTAGTTTTGCTAGCCACCAAACCATTGTCTACATGTTGATGGGTGTGGGACTGTCGTGGGTGTTTGGTTATGGACCAATTACATTCCTCTTTGTCATGCTTTTTTTGTGGCTGTTTTATGTGATACTAAAAGCTTGTCTTCAGTCTTGGTTTGGCTCAAACCATCGCAGTGCCACTGTTCAAGCATTCCCTTCACCATCACCCATGAACCAAAGTGACATATTCCCTGGCCTTTGAAAAGCGTCCTCATTTTGAACAGTGGATGCTAAAGGTGACATAATTGAATAAAATATTTTGACACTGTGATAAGTGATGTTATGAAACATTACTTTGCATATAATATTTGTCCTGATATTTCTTTTATGAGTTCAAGAAATGTTTGTCACAGAATATAAACAGATTGTGCAGTTTCTTATACAATAATTAATGAATCAAGTTTTGTAATACAATAATGTTACTGAAGTGTGAATAAAACTTCTGAATGTTTGGGTCAACAGTTGTATGTGACACACAATATAAAGCCTTTTTATGTTCATGGCCATGAAATTTGTTGATATTAAGTTACTGTATGGGATAAAAGATCTCATATATATATATATATATAGTTGTTACAATAATTATTTTGGGGGTGGATTTTAGAGGTTGTAGTGGCATGTTTATCGTTATGTGAGTTTATCATCCTTTCATCTGAAGTTTTAAACATGGTACTTCTTGGATAGTAATTCGTTATGTCTAAGCCACACATGTTTTGTCCTTAACCTTTTTGTAGCCTCCATTAAGCTATTTGTGCCTGGTCTGATGTAGTCTCATACATCTGCCTCCACAACAGATACAATGCTGGAAGCCACTGCCAGTTGTAGGTACTTAATGACCATTTGAGAACACTGGTGTCTGTGATGTGATGCCTTTTAGTTTGGTAGAAATGTACCAACAGTCTGGAGAAATGTACTGAATGCACTTACCCTAAAAACATAAGTAGCAGTTTTCTCACTAATATTATTAAGTTTCTAGCAGGCTACTTGGTGTCACATTTTACAAGACAGTGATCTTCATAGTCATTAGTGTGACTGATGCTTTTAATTTCACTTATGCTGACCAAACCCTGTTTTTGACTGAAAAATTACATAATGCTAAATTGTGTAAAAGTATGACATGTTGCATAGCTTGCTTTCACTTAATGTTGGTATTCACGAATATCAACAATAATTTATGTCACAATAAAAGGCATCTGAGTTACACTGTACTTATATTCATGAACCACAAGAAATGTATGCCTGTTACACCTAGCATACAAAACCAGACTGTGTAACAGACTTTAGATGATGCAATATACTTGTACTTGATGCTGTAAAACTGTGTGGGATAAGTTGCACTGTGACCAATCAGGTTACCATATGTATGGGTTCCATATTCAAATAACTCTGTATTATCTTTTGTGTAAAGGGTTTACTTTTAGGATTCTTTTAAATTGTTATACAGTGCATTTGCTGTCGACACAGTTCCTAATCTGGAGCTAACACCAGGGAGTGCAATAAAACAGGACTGGCAAGCATGTGAGCTGAATAGAAGGCTTGTATGAACACATGGTAAAGTTTATTCAGTTTGGACCTATCACATTTTCTAAAGAATGATTAATATCTTTGAGTCATAGGGTGATTGGAATGTGCAAATCCAGAACTGAACCTTTTATAAAGAAAGCAGTATCTAAATTCCATTTAGGGAACTCTGACCAGAATATATGTAATTCCTGCGTAACATTTGAAAACTTGTTCTAAAATAATATTTATTATGTGGTTTTCGGTTCCAATTTGAAATTGTATAAGACACACTGATGTAGGGTCATATCAGGAAAGGTTACTGTACCCATAGTGTGCATTACTTGGAAAAATGTATGACTTAGCTGGAATAGCTTTGTGATTACGTTTTGTTTCCAAAAATCGTCTTCTGTATATTGTACATGGATGTGCGGTATTTTCTCCATACTGCAGAAACAAGTAAGAGTATATTATTGCTCATGAAAAGTTATATTGTATTTGACTGTAATACCGTTAGAAATTGTTTCTGTATGTACACACAAGTTGTGTCTGGCTCTCATTATTATTCTCCTCAATATGGAGTTAGGTATTGAAAATAAGTTTCTCTTCAGCATTTTTAGTTGTTTAAAACGCAACGTTGCAAGTAGCATTTAAACTAAGTGAGGATCAGGCGGAATAGCAGTTAGCCTCTCTCTCGATCGGGCTGTCTATGTGGGCAGTACCACAGATGTGTGTGAACGAGATCGCCAACAGTCAAACGCAAAAAAAATTAGAGTTGATAGTTACTTTATTTTGTTAATATCGTTGTAGTGTATTTGAATTTATATTCCGATAAGGTAAAGTTAGCAACTTTGTTAGCATAATCTGAAAACTTTGCCAGCAAAAACGAGGTGGCTCTGTGTAGCATGATAACAATGTATGGTTATAAAAAAAAATATATGTGTTTGAAAGTTTCGAAAAGTAAGTTCCATCCACTTTATTATTGTGACTTAAATAAGATAGGGTAACGATGGAAACAAAAGTCGAAATTGCAAGCGTCATGAAACAAAGCTACCTCTGACAAAGGCCAGGTTAGCTATCATGGTAGAAGTTGGTACTAAGTGGACCAATGATTGTCAATTGTTTTCGTGCATGGCATGTGTGCAAACATATGAGAGGACGAAGAGATGGTATAAATGTGTGTAGTTGGTGTAGTTCGTTAAATATGTTGTGTGTTGTAAAGCACGGCTATTGTTTATTGGTACTCATACCGAGTGTCGGACGTCTAAGTTTATCATTGGCATAAACGGATCGGGAGTCATGACTTCTGTTGTGCAGTTGGTCATGAGGCTTAGCCTTCGAAAGGCGTTTGGTATTACAAATAAGCCGAACGATATGAAGTTACTCATGAAGCAGCATGTTCGACATAATCCCAGATGGGCTCACAGAAGACCTCTCAGAATTATTTATCCAGAAGATATAAACAAGCATGAAGTTAATTATGCAGAAAAACTGAAGATTGAGAGAGAGAGTATTCAGTTTCCAACGAAGGACCGAGAAAATGTGTTTGAAGAACCAGATATGACATTTGTGGATAAGGACACTGTAATTAATGATGCTAAGCCAGTGAACACGTCTGCTATAAATTTAAAGAGTGACATAAAACACACAGTGACTGAGTCGAAGTTACGCCATACATGGGTTCATGAAAGGGATAAAATGAAGCTAAAAGTACCAAATGCAGAAACCACTCATAATCCCAACCTACAATCGAAGCCGAAAAAGGTAAGAAAGTTGGAGGCAAAGCAAGAAAGGAAAGCCGACAAAATAAAGGAGTCTGCTGCCAGAGCAGGAGTACCTGTGTATAAGAAGTTGCCAGATAATGATTCCATGCTAAGGTGAGGAAGTACAATCATGTGTGGAGTAAACTTAGTGTAATGGATCTTATATGTTGATGAATCGTATTGCATTAAAAATGTATCCTAAGTGCATGCAGAACTGACAGTTCAGGTAACCTGTTGCATTGATGTATAGTGGCATTTATGTAGGTGTATGCATGTTTCAGGATCCATGTAGTCCTGTTTGAATGAGTATTCCAGAACTTCCATGTTTCTCATTAGTGTTTGGGACTGGGACAGTCTGGTACTAGAGTTTCTGCCTGCAAGCTATGCACATTATTATTATTTTAAATCACCATAATTGCTGGTTACTTCCCATTTGGTCACTTAATTTATAGTGAAGCCCACACACATTGGCTTATTGGAGACACTGTGAGGTCTGTTTGACTAGTATACAGCTTCTATGCAGATTTCTATATATTGCATTTACAAAGTAGAGTCTTTGCATGAAGTGTAATTGTAAATTTAGACCAACATTTCCAGATGCACCATTTCTGTACAGGAAAGTAAGGTAAGTCCTGGTTTAAAATATGAAGGCTTGCAGGGGGTAGACATGTAGCTCCACTGTTTCTGAACCTTGGCACTAGAAGGAGGCTCGTAGTCAGCTTCACGTGCTGGCCAATTTATCCACGAAAAAGAACCCTGGCACCCATTGAATAGGAGGCTGGGTGGGTTGCAGAGCTGATTTAGACATTTTAAAGAAGAGAAAGTTTCTTTCCCCTGCCAAGAATTGAACCCAGGACTGTCAATTCCATAGCCTAGTTGTTACAGTGACTGCATTATGCCAACTCCATAGAGGGAAGTAACAAGCAAGCACAAATGTTTCAAATAACAGGTTCTATTTTGTATTGTAAGAGAACATGCAGGAGATGTGTGGTGCAGAAAAACTGAATGAAACTGGCCCTGAAGTTGAGCTTGTCAGATAGAAATCCATATACATTCATACGTCGCTTAACGATGGACATGTTCTGAGAAATGCATTTTTAGGTGATTTCATCGTTGTGTGAACATCATAGAGTGTACTTACACAAACCTAGAGAGTGTTGCCTACTGCACACCTAGGCTACATGGTAGAGCCTATTGCTCCTAGGCTACAAACCTGTACAGCATGTTACTGTACTGATTACTGTAGGCAATTGTAACACAATGGTATTACAGTATATTGTATTATAATAATATAATAATAATAATAATAATAATATGCTATATTATAATAATATTATGATCTTATGGGACTTTCGTCATATATGCGGTCCGTCATTGACCGAAGTGTCGTTATGTGACGCATGACTAGTGAATGAAGATGAGTCACGTGAATCCAGCAGCCTGTCTGTGAAGTGATGTTGGAACAAGCCAGCATGAGTTCATACTGTATGGCATAAGCAACCAGACAGTAAGTGACTAGCAGCTGGGGCCAGTTAAAATAATGGTGTGGTATTGCAAAGGTTATTTTACTTTTTGTTGTGGTGTGAAAAGTTTGGCCACCCATGACCACTTATCTGTTAGTCATCTATGTCTTTATTTTCCATGCTGTCATATTTTCAGCACTGCCATGTTAATTGCAAAGTCAAAAAACAAGAAGAAAAAAAGGAATCTGGTTGTTCTCGAAGGGAAACGCTTAATTAAAGATGCTATAGCAGCAGGTTATGTTCCTCAGAAGGTGTTCTTCAGTAGAGTAAAAGATGCTGCAGATCTTAATCTTCCTAATGAAGGTGTTGAGTTGTATAAAACTTCATACAAGTCGATTGCTTTGTGGTCTGACTTGACCACTTCACCTGGAGTTTTGGGTGAGAGTATATTAATTACTTGAGTTTGTATTTCACACACACACACAGTCATTAGTGATGGGAAACAGAATGCAGAGACAATGCAGAGGCTTTCTAAAAAAAATGCTCTTAAGTTTCTGTGTTATTATTTTCTAGTACACTTCATTGTTACAGTGTTATATTGGGCTTGCCTTTTTTGAAGTGATTCAAATGTAATTAGAATCATAGAACTATTTTAATGTGAGCTGAAATGTTATTTAGCTTCATGTAAAGTACAGTAGTGTTTAATACTTAAAGTTGTGAGTTTATATACAGGGACATTAATAGATTAACTAATTAAAAACCTGTGAAATCCAAGAGTATTCAAGCATACAGTATACAAGGAAAAACCTTTCAGGTTTGTCCTTCAGTTGTGTAAATTCTCCTCTTCTCTTTATTTTAATGCTTATGCTAGTCTTGGATCCTTAAAATTGAGTTGTAATGTCTCTTTGATATAGAGAATATTGTATTTGTAAATATTTTCAGGGATTTTAAAAACCCCTTCTCTTGATCATCAGAAGCGTGCGAAAGATGCCTTGCCCTTGACAATTATCTGTGACAGTATTCGGGATCCTGGCAACTTGGGCACTATTCTGAGAGGAGCTGCTGGAGTGGGATGTCAGAAAGTGATCCTTACAAAAGGTATAGCCGATTAATGATATCATAAGAGGATTCTGCATTACTAGGGAGGAACAGTTTCTTTGTTTTATATGGTGGTACACTTGCAGTGATAGTTAACAAGCCCTGTGACAAGAATTCAGTGCGTCCTGAGCATTGTAGGACTTACAGAATCCATGCTCAATTTGCAGTGGTAGTTCAGGAATCCTGTAAGAGGAATTGAGCCCCATTTCTCTGTGCTTTCAAGGGGGGAGGGGGCTGGTGCAGATTACTGGGGTGCTCCTGCCAGGGAGAGGACACGTGGCCTGATAACTGTGTTGCATATGTTTTTGTCTTTCTCAGGAGTAACATTATTTGTTGATTGTATAAATTAACCTTTACTGACAAAGCCCAAGTCACTCTTCAACTGAGAGTCAGTCTTTCTGATTGACTGTAAAGATTTTAGCTGGTCCGTCTTTATGGGGGGCCTGAATCCACTGTCGGCAGCCGTGCCAGTTCAAAGCATGACGGGACTTGCTCCACGTGCCAGCTTGAACTGGTCATTCAGTAGCCTCCAGAGTGTGATAAGAATTGGCCCACTGGTCCATGTAAACTTGTGGTTTGATGAATAATGTATTGTAGGAATGCACTTATTTATTAAATTTATCATATTTCAACCAAGCAGCTCCCTGATGTTGGTGAAATGTTTACAAAAGTTGCTCAAATTGCTGTCTGGCAGTTTGCATGCAAGAGTGAGCCCTTTGATTCCAACAATTTGGTGCACATAGGTACATTCTGGGTTGTGACATCATGCAGTCTTACAGGTGGTACTAACATTTCAGATGAATGCTCCCTCTGTCTTTGGGCCAAAATGAGTAAGGTAATATGTGGACAGGTGATATGGGAAGGGTGATGTGTGTCAATGAGGGGGCACGAGGTGTAGTGACCTGTCAGATCCCTGAAGGGAAGGCTGGAGATACATTCATGTTTGGGCTTCTTCCTTCACTTGAAAGGTCCTTACATGCCATCAACACCACATGCTCCTCCCTTGTTCATTGATATTCGCAATAACACAGCCACATGTAATTAAGTTCTCATTGAGTGTAACACTTGTGTTCAAGTTTGGAAAGACTTCACAAAATGATGTTATAGGCTGTAGTTTGCTACATAATATTCCTTGTCAAAGTCCCTTAGTATGGTGAAGTCCCAGTTTTGATCCCCTGTTAACAGAATTGAATCATTGTGCTGTCTGCATGTCATGTTGGTGAGGCATATTTTGGAATTGCCTGATAATGGATAACATTTTCAGGATGTGCTGATCTCTGGGAACCAAAGGTAATAAGGAGTGGTGCAGGAGCACATTTTCGAACTCCAGTTGTCAGCGATGTAGAATGGGATGAATTGGAGACACATTTGAGTGATGATGTTAGTGTGTTCCTTGCTGATAGCAGTGATCATGTTTGGGAAGACATATCCAACAGTGAAGAACAGGAAGAAGAAGAAGAAGAAGATAGTAGTGGTGATGAATCACAGCTTCAAGATGAAGAGAACAGGACAAAATTTAGCCCTGGAGTATCAAAATCTTTGGAGATATACAAAAGGAGGCTAAGCAGTATTCCTGTTGTACCATACTTTGCTGTTGACTATACAAATCAGAGTTCTTTCGTACTGATAATTGGTGGAGAAACTGAAGGTTTAAGTATCAATGCATTCAGATTAGCTCGTGATAGAAACGGTGTTAGGCTGAATGTTCCATTGAGTAATAATGTTGAAAGCCTTAATTCTGGCACAGCCCTAGGCATTATTGTTTTTGAAATGAAGAGACAGTTCCTCAGAAAAATTATACACAAATCTGGGGAAGATATTAGTGAAGAGATTGAAAGAATTAATTTACCTATTGTATAACACAGTCATGCTCTCCTGGTGGTATAACCAGATCTGTAGTAGGAAAATAAAGGTCTTATTATACTTCTGTCCCTTTTGCAGATTTTCCAACCTTGAGCCTTGAATTCTTAAAGCTCAAACAAGTGGAGTGCAGGAGTTGGCCGGCATAATGTGTAATGTACTCTACCGAACTGTAAGGAGCATGTCCACCAGTCTATTAAGTGGTGTATTGTTGGAACATAGAGACTGCTTTTCTGCTTTCAGGTTTCATCATGCATTCCAGAGAAGTTTAAATACTGTTGGGAGAACTTTGGCAGTCATTTTGAGCAAGGTTGTTTATGAGTTGTATCAGTTTAAATGCCCAGAATGTCCACATAAGTCTTTTGTATCTCTAATGAGCCATGGAAAAAGAACAGTCAGGTGGTGCAAACTGTTGGAGCACAGTTTCAAGCAAAATTTTCTTAAGGAAGAATTGTTGGAATGACAGTGTTGTGTGATATTTCCTGAGTCAGAGTTTTGGTACAGCTGTTCATTGTTTTTCAGTTTGTCTTCTAGCATGTTGGCTGCAATTTAGTGATTGTGTGTGAAAAATTATGGATGTTGGAATTGATTTTACCATTGTGCACAGTAGACGGCTGGCCTATTATCATTCTGTGCTCTTTTAATTGTGAAAATAATGGTATTGCTCAAAAACACATGAGTGTGATTAAGTGTAAGCACATTATGAATTTATGTTGCATTTCCCTCCCTTCTAACAGCTAAGTACAATATTCATTTGTTGTTTTTCTCTATGCATGGTTCAGCTGGCCCAGTCCAGAAGGATATGAGGTGTATTTTTTAAAGTGTACTTCACCTGCTGTTACAGTTGCTTTTTTGCTGGAAATTTAACATATTTTAGACATATGAGAAGTTATGTGAATGTGCCTCATTGCTTATTAATGAGCCTGGAAACTTCTGATAGACATAATTTAAACATGGTTTGGATGAGAATTGAGTAGTTCAATTTGGGGCAAGAAAGAATCAGGTGAATACAGCAGGTCATTATGCATAATGGGGAGCCAGCAGCAAGAATTTGTGTTACGTACAGAAATTTTGGAAGGCCTTTCTCACAGGGGTGCACAGATTTTCCAAAAATCTAGGCTGCACCTAAAATTTCTAGGCGCCAAATGGTGACATGAGTCAAGGGCCATACTGAAGGTCCATATATGTTAGGCATCACCATACAAAATGTAATTGCCACTGCTACCTAGGGCCGAAGATTTCTTCACCCCTACTATAATGTTCATGAGTATGAAACCTAGAAGGACAGAAAGTGCAGATTCTGTTCAACTTATTACCCAATCAGTGATGTGCACCTGACTGGTGTTGGCTGGAGATCTCCTTTTATATCTCAACTAGACTGGCTGGTGTAGACAGCAGATTTTCCAGGAGGGTGATCCTGCCAAATTCTTGGTGATGGACACCCATCACAGGCACACAGCAAGCCCATGCTGTACATTTTTTGTATACAGGGATACAGTTTTCAGAAGGGGTCTGTCAATAAGATTTTACTGCTATGTAATATGGAACTTGGTGTTTATCCATAAGATTGTTCTCCTTCATGGTGTGCAACATGGTTCCATTTGTAAGCCTAGGCTCCTCCACAGTGCGGAACATTGAGCAGGGGTGCTTCCATAAGACAGCTGTGCACAATGTGGAACAGGGATGTGTCCAAGAGACTGTACTCCTCCGCAGTGTGGAACAGGGATGTTTCCATAAGACTGTGCTCTTACACAGTGTTGAATGGAGGTGTGTTCATAACACTACTGCCATGCAGTGTGGAATGGCAGTGTGTCTGTAAGATTGTACTCCTCCGTTAATGTGGAACAGAGATACACTACAGCAGTCACTCAGTAGAATGATGTTGGGTTGACTGCTGAGCTGGACTGTCTCAGTACTGTGGAAGGGGCTTATTCCATTCCCCAAATATGGCAGTGGTTTTGTTTCTATGAAGATGCTAGCCAAGGATCACCCAGTGCTTGGCTTCATCCTTGTAACTGAGACCTGAGTTGCATCAGAGTAATTCACTGGAGGTAGGACCACAGGTTGTATACAGTGTTGATGCACATCGAACTGGAGCTGTTGATCCATAGGAACCATGAACCTTGATCATAATGCTGGTTATGTATTATAACCACTCCTGGTAGACAGGGAGGAGGATTGCCAAACGCAGCAGAGAGAGGTGATAGGCTAGTAATCTTCCTGTTTATTCAAGACCGTATGTCAATTTTTTCCTGCTCATGTATGGGGAAAGGGTTATGTGTTTTGCAGGAATTCCATTTGTAAAACGGTACACTTATTATACTTAGCCATTGGGAATTCTGTGCGCTGGGGTATGGCATATGCAGGTACTAATATTGCTTACATCCTTCTGTGTAATGTTTTCCAGTTCAGAATTGTCATGTTTATTTGTTGAGTGTCTGGACAAGATATGCAAATTAGATTGCTGGGTGGCCCTTTTAAATTAGTTTATGTTTGAAGTCTTAACCCTAGTCATAAAAGCAGTTACAGAACTACTTAATACCTCTACCCCTTTCCATCCGTGTAACTTATTTCAAATGGAAATTAGCTAATTAAAATTTGCTGTGTAATTTAGTATTATACCGCAAGAGTTTTTCTCCTTCCCTCCCACTCTGTTGAGTTACTACAGAGGGGTTGACATTCTTTGCATTAGTTGTGCATGACCAAAATCAAAATCAGATGTACTCATTCTGTTTGATCAGGATAGCTCCCTTTCCGTGTTTGCTAACAAGCATACATTCAGAGCCGTGCGTACGTGTAACAATATACACTAAGGCAGGAAGTTACAAATTGGGTATAAATATTTACAATTAAGCAAGTCTGAAGTCTGTCATGGATTGTAAAGTGTAAACTCAGAAACATAAAAATGTAGTATAATGAAATATGAATTTCCATGGTTTTTAGAAAATGCTGAAGTTAAGTGTCAAATTTTAAGTTCATGTAATGTATATGAAATCGCCGTCTTGTATTTATTATTATTATTATTATCATCATCATCACCTTTATGCAGGGTACTTGTACTTATATTCCTGAGACAAACTTTGTCCCTAGGGAATACAGTGTTGCAGCTATTCTGTTGTTACTATTCATGGTGCTTATATTGTTAGTTTCAGTGTTGAATCTATTGTACTTTTACATCAGTACCTAATGAAGTATGTGTGCAGTGCCCAATATGGCTGTTTTCTGGATTTCTTTGACTTCATGTTTTCCTGGTATGTTGCTTATGTATTTTCTAAATGACTTTGAAATAGTCCCAGTTGCCACTATTATTACTGGTATCACTTTTGTTCTTACATTCCACATGAGCTATATTTCTGTTGTAAGGTCTTTATATTTTAGAATCTTCTTGGCTCCCTTTTTAATCAGATTTCTGTCTCCTGAGATAGCAATATCTTTTAACATACATTATTATTATTATTATTATTATTATTA
>Ga0123354_10001859_pt1 | contig 26706 bp, 20 predicted proteins | sample TergutLab28metaG_2_FD_97872 | JGI IMG/M metagenome (GOLD analysis project Ga0123354, IMG submission 97872) | Labiotermes labralis P4 segment gut microbial communities from Petit-Saut dam, French Guiana - Lab288 P4 | ecosystem: Host-associated > Arthropoda: Insects > Digestive system > Gut ...
ACATGTAGAGGCATGAAATAAAACTTATTGTGAAACAAATTTTGTGCATCAAGTTAGTTAAATACTGAGATAAATATACTGAGATGCACGGTCAACAAAACGTCAAAATATATTACATGTATAAAGGTAAATCAGTCCCATTACAGGCCCGAAGTGCCCAGAGGGTTCCAGGAAGTTAAGATTCCCAGATTACGTGACAATGGCACAGGATGGTGGTAAGATTGTTAGCATTACACACCGTCCGCTTTTTACCCCCAGGAAATACTCCTGGTATTCACTTCCGTTAGAGGTTGAGTAGACCCCAGGAACATAATACGGTCGGAAGGATTATGTGAATGAAAAATTCCAATGACATCAACTGGATTCGATCCAGCGACCTTTCGATTTGTTGCACAGCACCTTAATCACTGTGCTACTGCGTTCCCCTATATTACATATATAATATTTACTACTTCTCATGGCCGGAAAACGAGGTACCGGAAACTTGATTCTGGGATTAGTTTATTTGAAACAGGGCTATTCACAGGTGTTTAGGGACAACATATTACGTCATTTTCTATTTGGGATGAGTGGGTATTGTGTAAACTGATGTTAAGGATTTTAACATTATAATTTTTTATTATTATAATTTTAATCACATATATAAAAACCTCTACCAAATAAGTTGACATAAAAGCTGTGCAAACTTGTGAGCTACCTGAAAATGGGCAAGAAATAAGGTCGAAACACTTTTTTCGAGCATAATGTCACTAACACCATCCCATCATTCTGCTTACTGTAACACCGTATTAACAACTTCTGAGAAAGGAAATATTAACATCAATTTGTATTGAGACTCAATATGTTGTTTTGTAATGAATCTTCGAAAAACGTACAATTCCTTGTAAAATATAAAACACTTAATGACACCGAGAAATTTGTAGCCAGTTGCCGTTTGATATTGATAAGCAATGAATTATTCGATCTTGAAAAAGGAACCGTCTGGGACAGATCATACTAACAGCTGAAATTATTATGGCATACCGGTACGTCTATTTTTTAAGTGTTAATATTTAAGAAAATTAAGAAATTCTGAAATTACATCCAAAAACTCTGATTTAACTTCAGCTTGAAGCCAAAGTAAGCACGCATAGAAATGGACCAATCGTACAACCTTAGGCTAATTTGGTGAGAGATGGTCAACAATTCTTCTCAGGACTCTACTTTTTAAGAAAATAAAAAATTGGAGCTTATTAATCCCATAAAATTCAAGGGGCAAGAATTAAATCTCCTAACATTCCAACTCAAAATAGACACTACCCGATACTACGGCAACCATAAAAGGGCAGTCTGTGACAATAAATTTCCGCAATTCGTTCTGTAAGACATGCGGCACAGCAAAACCATAATTCGCTCATGCACTAAATATCGCAAGCACTGTTATCACCAACGTGTAATAATAAGTGCAGGAGCTCCCATCAATTAGCAAGTTGGCATCATTTGTTGCAGGGTCGTGATGTTGGTTGACTGATAATTCGAGTCTCTCTCTCTCTCTCTCTCCCTCTCTTTCCAACCAGCACCCAAACTTGACCGGACAACCATCCATCTAGCCTGCCTGCCTAGGAAGAATGACACATACATTCGGAGCACCAACACAACGGGCCAGGCACATTTCCACACTCCTTTTCATTTTACAAGTGATTTCTTCTTAAAATTCTATTTAAAAAGTGGGCTACAGCATAGTATTTGTACCAAGAGAGAGAAAGTCGGACACTGATTAGATTAAATCGTGGCCAAATCATTATGCAAACCAGCGTTTCCAAAACGGGGGATTACACCCCCTTATTAAACGGAAAGGCCAAAAATTAGAAAAAGAACTTCGATGATGGATTGGTTTTAATCCTAAAAGAAAACATTAAACCACACACACAACTTAACTAAAAACGTACTTTACATATGTCTTTCAGTTTCGTTACAAAGTGACTTTTGAAAATGCAAGTCTCATTTTGTGTACCTTCTACAGGCTAAGTGTCTGAGAACTTTAACACATACAGCAAACCTCAAAACGCCTGAGGAACTCGGAGAAACCCTGCCGTATGCTACAAATTCATTGGGACAGAATCTTTCTTATTAAATTCCCTACTTGTTCACACAGTCAAGAGATTATCTGCCTTTTATGGAATCTAGATTTCCATTAATATCTTCTAAAACGCCCCAATTTGGGCTCCTGAGACAAACAATATTGTTAAAATGCTCACAACCTACATCCCTCAACTCCTGTGTACTACGCTTTATGCGTGCCTAACCTCCTGAAGACACATATCCTCAGATTTTCTAAATAAAATTTTGTAGCTGTACAGAAACTCAAATGTCCAGTCCATCTTATCTCCCTTGCCGTCATCACTCTAGTCACGTTACATGAAAGCTGAAATTTACAAATGTGATTTCCTCAACCCTTCCGTTTCTTCCTTGGTTCAAGGTACAAATGCACATTTCAAACATTTATCAAACACCCCGGGATACAGTTACTGTTCTCTCAAGAACACAGACCATTTGACAGAGTCCCTCAAAAAGACATTACAAAAAAATGATATAATTTTGGAGGTGCACGCAAAATATTGTTAGCGAAATCCTTGGGAATCTGTCACCCTTCAGATCGTATGTGAGATGAACGGTTCATTAGAACGAAAACTGGCGTCTTCTACACTACGGATATATAATCTGACAGTTACCAGACTTTCGGCGGAACCTGCTACGTCAATATTCATAATATGAAGGTCACGATAGGACATTACTGCAAAGTGATGTTAACCATCTACTCTACTACCATATGTTACTCGATGATGTTAATATTTGCAACTGCAAAATCTCAAATATTAAATATTAAATTGACCGCATGGGAAATAAAGAGTTTGTATTGTGATGACGCGAGCAACCACAAACGGCTGGAATAGCAGGTCCAATGATTAACTACTGTTATGAGCCGTACTTCAAATGTACAAAGACCCGCATTTTCAGTCTGACATCAAAACACCTTATTCGATTCAGTCATCATCACAGAAACAAATAGAATTTACCATAACATTTCAGATATTGCCATAAAAATTCGTGAAATACAATATTTGTGTAAACAAAGCCGACACAAATTATCGGGGCGCAATAACCTTCGGGAACGTTAGGACTATTAGCCTGAATCCCGTCTGTGGCAAAATCGGTGCGTGTGTATATCTCCTGACTGCTGATAAACGCATTCCACATTAAGGGTTTCAAAAGAGTCTATTTCTCAGAATAAATTCTGAGACGCAGCTGGAACGTTTAGCCAACATATTCAGACACAGGATCTCCAGGCGCATGTCACTAAATGAACGGAATAGGTATGGCAGTAGCACACACTTATAATTGGCCGAATGTGATACTTAAATATATGGGCTGGATTACTGCCGAATGTGGCCAGGTGTCAGAGCAGCAAATCAGTGAAGCCTCTAATTTAAATTGTCAGAAACAGCTGAAACAGAAACTGTAATGACGTTTTCACAAAAGGCCGATGTCCTATCTGACCTTCATTCCAGCAAGCAAGCATATTCTCAGGTATGCGTCTCACGTCTTATCTTCATTGCGCTAGCCTACGTGAATAAATTGGATTATAGAATGTACCTGAAATTACTGCAGCTAAATTATCATTTCTACATAAAGAGAGACTCTTCAAATATCTATAGAATCAGTAATTTCACTTGCAAATAGAGTGTTTTCACGAGACGCGTTTAAAGTAAATTACGTTTCTTGTCTTTTAAGAATTTGCCAAAATCTGTGCACAAAAAAAAAGCAACGGTGAATCTCTGCCCAACACTTTGCATCATATCGGTAAAGTAGAAACCTAAAATTGTTCAAAATCTGATCCTGTGGGTTATTGCAACAAAAATGGAATTTTTACATTCAAGGTCCGTGCATCGTGAAATATATGCCAATAATTGTCAAACAAAATGCAACTATATACAGTTTATTTATATCTGTAAACCACTCTACATGTTTCGAGTGGTATCTCCACCCATCATCAGGAGCTCATGTCACTATATCCACAGCATCTCCTGTCGTGAACGTGACTGGACGGGAACGAGTTCCCGTCCAGTCACGTTCAATTACGGTTTTACTAATGCCAGATGCTGTTGATACAGTGACATGAGTTCCTGATGATGGGTGGAGATACCACCCGAAACATGTAGAGCGGTTTGCAGATATAAATAAACTGTATATAGTTGCATCTTGTTGGACAATTATTGGCGTACAAAAAGTGGAACTGTTAATCTAATGAACAGGGAACTGACATATAAAAGGAGAGCTTTATTATTATTATTATTATTATTATTATTATCATCATCATCATCATCATCATCATCCACTTTCCTTTCTCTTCAGCACTTTAGCTGGTTTTCAAAAGCATATGAATCTCACTGACCAAGCAGTACTTCTTCGCCTCTGCTAAAAACTTTCTAACTATACGGCATGTTTTGTGTATTGTTGTTTTCTGCATTGGAATGCATAAAGCAGCGCTAAGATTAAGCATTTTTTAAACTGTGGCCTAATCGTTTGAGGAAGTTCTCTTTTTGGATACTACTAGCAGTCTTACACAAGGCGATTTCATTTGTCATAATCTTACTAGATCTTCATTATTATTAATATCAATATTACTAGGCAGAAATTGTCTTCTCCAGTGACCGTGCGGGCAGACGTGAGTCTGCGGCCGCTCGTTTGCTGGGATTGCGAGGTCGCAACCGGCCGGGGGCATGGATATTTGTCTCTTGTGATTGTTGTGTATTGTCAGGAAACAAAAAAATTATTAAAACTTTGACAAGGAATGTGTCTGGGTCGAAAGTTTCACCCAAAACAGCAACAGTTTACTTATTAGCAATCATTATACCCCTCCCCTTTCGACACCAAATTATATGTTATTTCCATTTTTAAGGAAATCCTTGATACTAAAAATCACAGCGTTATCTTGATTTGGGGCTTCAGTGCTCTAATTTTGATTGGGAGAGTGGTTCCCAGTAAAAAATCTTACTTTTATTCAAAATTAATAGGCGATACAATTTCAAGCTCAACTTGCCTGTTGGGTCTGACTCAACGCCTAGTGACTGACAATTCTCTTGACCTAGTTTTTGCTAATTTCAGTGGGGTAAGCACATTCTTTGCTGACGCAGGTGTTGTCAAGCCTGGTCTCTGCCATCCGCCTGTTATCATTGAAATGCCTTTGGATTTAAAAAATTCTGCGTCACATTACGAGCATTCTTAACGTAAGTATTTAAGGGGACTATAATTTTTATTCAGTTTTTTCTAATTATGACTGGTGGTGTGCCTACAGTATAAACATAACAGAAGCTGCATTAGGCAGTTTTACCAATGTTATTCTTCAAGCAATAGGTTTTGCAGTTCCCCGGGCTTTCATTAGAAAAGTCCAGATTCCCTGACTTAATGCAAGAATTTCAAGCCGTTGATTAGGTGAAGTTTACTCAAGCATCAATGTTTCATACTTTGTATGTGGGGGTGAGAAATTCAAATTCAGAAAAGTACGTGGATTATCCGAAAGTATTCACTGGATTTGAGTAGTCAACCCACGCGAATGCTTGGAGAGTACTTCGAAAAGAGTCCCGCTTATTACTTTTACAGTAATTTCATTTCTATTCTTCGTGATTATCCACCCCTGCCTTCATCGAAAAATTAATCCTGCAGTCGAATTAACATCCTAAATTAATTTAGGATCCTTTATGCACATAATACAGAACAGAGTTAAAATATATAGCTGAAATCAAGAAGTCTCGTCTTCTTTGTCTTTCTGGTTTAGGCCCTGTAGCCCTTCGCGATGCAAAAAATGAATTACGAAATTTTTGGTTATATACTGGACTTTCTTGAGACCACTGAGAAGACCTAGGCGTAGATGGGTGGATAATATTAGGATGGATGATCTCCAGGAGGTGGGATGTGGGTATATGGACTGGATTGGGCTGACCCAGGATAGGGACGGGTGGCGGACGCTTGTGAGTGCGGTAATGAACTTTTGGGTTCCATAAAATGCGGGGAATTTCTTGACTAGCTGCAAACCAGTTAGCTTCTCAAGAAGGACTCTGCACCATGGAGTAAGTAAGTAAGTAGACTGGACCTTCTTAAGTGGAAAGGCCTTTGTCGCCGCAAAAGATAAATCTTGAATACAAAACAACAGAATCTTGATTTGAATACAAAATAAAAAACTACACGACCTTGATTTGAATCACGCCATCTCAGAAATGCAAAACGACACATTCTTGATATGAAACAAGCCATCTCGGAAATACCAAACAACACGACCTTGATTTGAATGAACCCAGCTCAGAATTACAAAACGACACGATACTGATTTGAATCGAGCTATATCAGGAACACACAAGACAAGTAATGTAGTAATGTACGTATAACATAATATTGAGGCTCGTTCATGTAACCTCTGCAGTAGTGGAAAAGCATTTTCTTTATATGAAACATCCCTGTTGGTGTAACAATCATCAGATCTATCAATATTTTCAATCACAACCAACAAATACATTGTGAAGTTTTTTATTACGTGGCAACTGGTTTCGACCATGCACCCGGGTCATCATCACGTCATAATACAAGAATATTAATGTACACCGAAACTAAACATGATAAGTTGGTGATCGTCCCTTATTAAATTAAAAATACATTTAAAATGTACGAAATTTTGCAAGGGTAAAATCAGCCCTTCATGATCATCAGAGTTACGTGTCGAAACTAGTTGCCACATGATAAACTTGTTCGCAAAGTGTGTGTTGGTTGCGATTTCGAAAGTTTATAGATATTATTACGAAAAGCATAAGTATTACATATTCTGAGTTTCTGTTTGTAGTCTTAAATACCCAGCATGCTACGTGCATGTGCCATACTGTCATCTGTGACCTGTCTGTCTCTGCAGTGTTTTTATAGATTACCTCATAAAATGCACAATATTGGTATGCGTGTTATTCTTCTTAGACTTTAATGGAACTTCCAGAACTGCTAGAAGAATTTTCAGAAAGTAACAAAACATCAAATTTCATACATATCCGTTCAGTGGGCGCCGAGATGTTCCAAACAGAAGGACGGACTGACGGACGGAAGGACATAGACAGATACGAAAAAGCTAATTTTCACTTTTATCAGTTTTGTGAACGCGCCTAAGAACGAAGCGATCTTGATTTTAATAAAGAAATTTCCGTATCCAAACCTCACGCTAAATCCCGAAAGCCAAAGCTATGGTTGTGCAGACTGCAGTGGCTACATCCATTACAGATGGCGGTTCACTAGTAACGTGGCTCATGTCATCATGAATACCTAGAGTGTATTTTTTTATATTTATGTGAATATTGCAGTATCAAAAATGGGGTGAGGCGCCCCGAAACGTCGTAAATACGCCGTGTAAAAGTTTCACACTAATACGTCGGAACACTGTTCACTTCTGCATTCAGTTCAAATTAACTAGTGCCCATAATACATGAAAAACGCAGAGTTGTTCTTGAACAAGAAATTAAGACTAATGGGGATTCGAAGTACACCTCCACTTATTCTTAAAGTCGGGGCTGGAAACAGAGAGTTCAGCTTCACTCTCCGGCCATATTTGCCTCAGCGCGTGTATGGACATTTTGGAGAAGAAAATTTCCTTGCTTTTGGCGGCGACAGAACCACTGCTTCTCGGTTGTGAAGCCCGTATTCTAGTTAGCATCCCGACTGTGATATTCCATTACTCACAGTAAACAAACATGTACGGGACTGAAGGACGTAACACTTCATGTAATGGATTCGTAACATTTGCCTACTTTGAAATTAAGGAAATATTTTGAGCCTTCTTAAACAGTTCCCCTAGCTGCCAATTCCAAAACAATTAAATAATAAACACACAAAATATAATGGCATTTAAATAAATAAATAATATTTATTTACTGCAATTGGGTTGTCACCCGGTGGCAGTGGTTATTTTACATGTATACAAAATATAAAATTGGTTACTACTAAATTTAAGTCGGGGGGCTACATGAAAAGCATGTAGTGGCAACCTGGAATCTTGGGAATCATCTCAGCATTTGCTTATAGACACAGGGAAACCAATAAAAACCTGTGTCGAGGTGGCCGGTCGCAGGACCTTCCGAATACTGACTTCTAGCCAACAGTCCGGCATCTAATAGTAAAAACAGCAATACACACATATGATGACAACAATACACACAAGACAACTAACAATACACACAAGAAAACTAACAACAATATACACAGGAGAGCTAACAACAATACACACAAGACAGCTAACAACAATACACACAAGACAACTACAGCAATACACACAAGGCAACTAACAACAATAAACACAAGACAACTACAGCAATACACACAAGACTACAACAATACACACAACACAACTAACAACAATACACACAAGACAACTACAGCAATACACACAAGACAACTAACAAAAATACACACAAGACAACTATAGCAATACACACAAGAAAACTAACAACAATACACACAAGACAACAACAATACACAAAGACAACTACAACAATATGCAAAGACAACTACAGCAATACACAAAGACAACAACAACAACAATACACAAAGACAACTACAACAATACACACAAGACAACTACAACAATACACACAAGACAACCAACAACAATACACACAAGACAACTAACAACAATACACAAAGACAACTACAACAATACACACAAGACAACTAACAACAATATACAAAGACAACTACAAAAATACACACAAGACAACTACAACAATACACACAAGACAACTAACAACAATACACAAAGACAACAACAACAATACACACAAGACATTCGACAATATGTGACAAAAGTAAAGAAATATATCCTTTGCTTCAGTCTGTTACTAATGTGGGCAAAACACGCAAGGAAGAAAATAATTTAATACCTTATCCCTCAATTTTTTGTTCGTGTCCTACATACTCAGAATTTTAAAGAAAAAGTAGCAAATGGCATATGTTTAGTAAGTTTCACAAACAGAGCAAAATTACACAGTACGAAACAAAATACGGCATAGATCGTCGGGGCAAAATAAAACAATGGAAGTAAATTAACCACACTCACAATTCCCATTTTCTATCAGAAATGTTCACTGCCGTGTTCTTAGGGACATGCCACTGCATCGTATGTTGATCCAGAAGAACAGAACCAACACTCTCGCACCTACTGTAAGATGCATTTTGCAATTATCCTCGCACCTACGCCCACAGCTCCAAATATTCTCTTCCTTTCAGTCACCGGCCTCTACACCGAAGACTCAAGTCTGATACCAGACCAGTGTATGTGGAATATGTTGTGAACCAACTGACAATCTCAGAATATTTTCTCTGGGTGTTTCGGTTTGGTTTTCCCTTGTTTGTATCATTCGATCAGTGAGCCATGTTGATACTTTATTCGTATACCGTCAACACTTAAAAACATAGCTATTAACAGCGTCGTGAAATAAAGCGTCTTTCTGCTTATCACTCCCCTTCCTAATTTCCTATTCCCTTCTTTTAATTCGAGACAGCTTTTCAAATGGTCAGAACAATTACTCAATTATTACACCAACCACTGCACATACATAAAATTTATAAAATTTACACTTTAAAACATTAAAAACGCTCCGACATGTTTCGGTCCTAAGACCATCATCAGGGGAGCTATATATTCCTTGCTAAATTCACACTAGAAATAGTCACAGATTAATTTCGTTGTACAAGTTGGGTTTGTGCAGTGGTTGGTGTAATAATTGAGTAACTCGACAACATGCACGGTGTAACAATAAAACTAGATCAGAACAATGTTAATTTATTTAAAAACAAAGAAATGTAATAAAATATACACTTTGAATTATGTAAACCCACCAGGTTGTAGTATCAGAAGACTAAATTTCTAGAGTTGTACCTTCCTATTACGTGCCCACTTCTAATTTCAGTACGATTATCGACTAGGATAATCAAGGTGTTTTGTGTTCACTCATTCTCAACATAACTTAAACCTTATTAAACCATAATTTGTCTTTCTAAATACTAGACCAATCACATACCATCGCCATCTTCCCATCTCAATCGACGATAAATAATTAAAGTTCTGTAAAAAAAAAAGGTTTCTTTAAATAAACTAAAATTAAACAATTCTCACGAAATGACCTAACATGCCATGCCAATGTAAGTCCAAATTTAAATGCTAATCCCTTGTAGAAATTTAATAATGAATGACAATAAACACGCGGTAAAAAAAATCATTCGGCACAACAGTATTAAAAAATATTAATACCTTGCTACATGTTTCGGCTTACAATCATTTTACTTAGTTAGGTATAAAGTACCCAACTCTTTTGGATGGTATATATACATAATTACATGAATATAAATATAGAACGCAGTTACATTACAATTTGTAATAAACGTAGAAATATGCTTTTTTGCTTTTGGATCATTATATTCCATGGGATACATAAAGTGAAAACCATGCACCACCAAGTTTCCAATATTTAATACAGTGTGCAATTAGTATTTCATAACACAATTTGTATCACCCTGACAATGTCTCAGTAATAAAATTAAATGTATAATTATAAATATTTGCATTAATGAATGCTGACGCGCTGAGATTTTTATTATTTATTTGCTCAGTTACAAAACGTTTTACAATCTAATTTTTAATTAAAAAGCTAATCACACTATAATTACGATTTATGCTCTTAAATATTAAAGCTATCCCAGTATAGGCCTGGACAGGCCCTTAAAGCTCCAGGAGGTTCAGACTCCCAGAATTTGTAGACGATCGGCAAATGAAGGTGGGAATGTTGTCAGCTTTTAAATATTAGCCCACAACAATGTTTATGTAACATTTGTGGATATTAATGAGAAAAACATCTTATACATGCGTTCGTGTTTTTTACAATAAATCGTTACTGATAAATCAAATCCATAAACTTGGGATTTCTGAGCTTTTGTAAGCACATACTATGCCAAATTGAGCCAAAATTAATTATTCCAGTAACATTTAATACGAACACCTAACATCAAATTTCGTTACCATGATTTCATTAGTTTTTTTTTTTGTGGCGCTGCGGCCCAACGCGGGCAATGGCCTCCTCATTCTTGAGGTTTCGAAATCACACACAACGACACATCACAGTCGGTAGGACTCCTCTGGACGAGTGATCAGCTCGTCGCAGAGACCTCTACCTGACAACACACAACACTCACAACAGACATACATCCATGCCCCCGGTGGGATTCGAAACCACAATCTCAGCAGGCGAGCGGCCGCAGATCTACGCCTTAGACCGCGCGGCCACTGGGACCGGCTGATCTCATTAGTATCGCAGGTAAAACGTGCGGATGAAAGACAAGTACAAACAACCTCAACTTGTATAGGCAGTTAATGCGTCTTAAGGAAAGAATGGACAAAAACACTTGGCATCATTCTCAACGTACGTAGCACGATGTCGTGACGGAGAGACGTAACTGATTATTAGCTGGACAGCGAGATTTAGGAAGCTACGATGGGTTGGACACGTAAATAGGGCCAGGAAAACAAAATTATATGGAGAATCTTCTGGGGTTATATATATTTTAAAACAGACACTAGGAAGAATATGACTGATGAGTATGAATGTTTTCAATGTAGATTATGGGAAAGTAATATGAATTTGTAGTTCGACAGAAATATACAGAACTTTGTCCAGTGATTAATTTTGACATCGGCAGTTCTGAACACTGACATTCAACTACCAAAGAGCTATTTAGTAAGTTACTCAGTTACTTACTAAATTAATTCGTCTTCCAGTAATTTATCGGATTTGTTTCTACCTGGATAATGCTTGTCCGTAAACACTGCACCAGTCTTTATTATCACCAAACAATCGGCCTTTGAAGTCTTTCCTGAACCAACAGAATCCAACATACACCTCACATTATATTCCTTCTATGTTCGCTTTAATATTACAATCCAGTACACCACTTCAAATTTATTTATTTTTCCCCAAATTTGCATGTAACGCTCGTCTTTCCTACGCGTGCTGCAAGGCCCATCTCATTCTTTTTCTTTTGCCCACTTACTAACGTTTTTGAAACGTACAAATCACGAAACTCAAATAATAATTTTCCCCGTCCTATAAATTCTACGTAGTAATGAGAAAGCCGAAAATCGATATATGCAAAACCAGTTTTAATATGGCTGTGAGTGTACGCAGTCAACCCCTTCAGCCCCAGTGTTCTGTGCAAACATTCATATTGACAATATTTATGTTCTGATATTCTCAAGTAGACGGGTAATAATGACAGGGAGAAGCGATGGATTTGCATATGATTAAAAACTTTTTATATACGCCATTCTCCTTTCCTGCCATAAATCTCCCCTTCCATCTTTAGTACACACACTAAATATTATTCACAGTAACAATTCCTGAAATATCTCCTCCCTGGCTACTGCTTATGCTACAAATCTCAGCTCAAAACAATCTTACTCTCCCATCGAAATAAAACGAAATGCATGGCATATATCATTATAACTTCAAAAAACAGGTATATAAACCGTAACTAATCATGGGGTCGCATTATCAGACTGAGACAAACAGACGCGAAACGGTATCGTGATTGTCCGAACAATCCCAAAATATAATTACAGTTAAGGGCACAAGTAGGAAACGTAAGAGGTCAGACCGCGAGATGACAATGAATAATAAAAAAAAACAAATTGTCTTTGATTTATACCAAAGTATATCTTTTGTACAAACAGCCTAATACCAGATTTCTAAACCTATAAATTCAAAAGAGAGGATAGCTAAGAAAATAGAGAAAAAAAACTAATGAAGACTTCCATAATCATGTCATTAAAGTGATATAAAACAAACAATGGGTTGCAAGCATAAGGCAGACTAACAATGCCTATCAAATTATTGTTGGGAAAGGAGAAATTAGAATACTACTTCAGAAAACTTGGGGGTACAATGGGGTGCAACATTTATTTATTCGTTTATTTATTTACGATTCATTTAATGACTCCATCACAGCTCAGTCTAGACTTTTCAGAGCGTCGATAAAATAATAAAATAATAATAAATAGCAACAGATATGGCTAAATTAATATGGAAAGAAGCGCTTGTGACGTAATTATAGGTAATAACCCGCACTTTGCATGTAGGTTTTGTGGACAACCACACACTGTATCAGAGGATAACCGCTTTCAGGTACTGGATTTCAACCCTACATCTCCTGAATACGTAGCAGTTAACTGGTGTGCTTTCATGTGAACTATACGAACACCATTCTACAGGATGTCACACCGCACTGAAATTCCATTAGTGTCTCAAAATGCGAATACTATGACAGAGAGGAAGTCTGAAAGCAGAACAAACACAGTAGTAATTGTGCAGGACGTTAGGGTACTATAACGTTCTAATCATTAACAAATATTCACGTTTAAATGAAGCGATACTTACAAACACGCAATAATATAATGTCTCAACGTAAATTCTTAACTAAAACGTCATTCAGTCAAAACAAAACAATATATTCAATAGTGTCATGTTTGCTAAACTTTTCGGTTGCAAGTAACTATCATCAGGCAGACATTTCAGTACATGGACATGACATGTTCAGTGCTTACGGTATGGGATCCATATCGTTTACATTTGCCGTGTATAATTTCAGAAATTTAGATAACAAACTGGTCAGTTTAAGATTTTAAACTTTAACTGATAGACCTACATTTATAGGTTCATATATAATTTCAGAAAATACATTAGTTAATATATTAAATATTGAGCAGTTTATTATCTAAATGCCCGAAATTCTACACAACACTGTAAGCACTGAACATGTCATGTCCATGTCCTGAAATGTCTGCCTGATAATGGCTACTTGTAAACGAAACATGTAGCAGACTTTACATTATTGAATGTATTGTTGTGTTTTGACTGAACGACATTTGAGTTAGTACTACAACACGGTGGGATTGTTCCTATGAAATGTTTAGTGCGTTTTGAACTCAGTACAATACTAACTACGTGGGAAAGTATAATTTAATTGCTTTGAAAAAATTATACCAATGAAGTGATCTCCAATATATTTCGTCTTTTAAAAGTCACGCTTTATACACGGCAAAACGTACGCCAACAGACTCTTCTGAGACAATCGAAAAAGAGGCCACACGCTAACGCCCTATCTTTTTAAGACTAATTTTGTTTTTGCCCACTCATCTACACAAACACAAACACGTCTTCATAGTGAAATATTTCACTCCAAATTTCGACTTAAAATTTTGTAGGCACTCCCCTTCTACCGTCTGCGTATTAAGTGAGCAGCACATATTTTTCTTCGTTACTTAATTACCCAGGTTTATTGTAACAGATTACGTAACCTGAAAAAGTTTATTATTTCATCACAGCCTACTTAAACTAAGAAGTATCGGAACGCTTCTTCTGAATCTTATATCGTACCACGTCAAAGAAGGTGCAGATTAGTATTTTATTGCTTCTAAACTTGTATTCTTTTAACTCAGTCTTATAGAGACAAACGTCCCACGTTACCAGAATCAGCAATGCGTATATTATAGCCTGGCATCTGCTGTTTGGATCGGTAGACTTATCGCACCTTAACGTGCTGCATTGGAAAAAGGTGAAGAAGGATTCTTAAGTTAAAGTTCTTTTTTTATTCCTGCGCGAGAAAAAGATGTTTAAATAAAAAAAAAAGATTTAACATGGCTTCTGACACGCCAAGCATTCATCCATCATTCATATATCATGATTTAACTTAAGCAGCGCTTGTAATGTATTTGACACAAACGGAGCTAGAAATCTGGTGGTCATTAAACACAGTATACAGCGAGATCTTATCTCTCAAACTGCTTGCACTTTATAGGGATTGTTTCCTTGTTAACAAGACTCCAACATCATTTCGTGGCGAGTTCGCATATAAACAGGACTTAATTTGGAATAAGCAACTGCCATACGGAACGCACACGTCACCTCTCCTTCCTGCCAGCCGAAGACACTGGTCTTTCTACAGCATCCCATACCTTTAACAAGACCGATAGGTCTACAGCCTAAGAACGCTCTTTCAGAGCCACAGATCATAGGACAATTGTAATATCTAATCTAACATTTTTTAAAGCAGTATGGTATCAATAAGAGCATGCCGACTGATTTAAAACACACCACGTAAAGTTTCCTGCTAATGCGCTAATAGTAGCCATAACTCTCCGTGTCTAATTTACAAAATCGCGGTTGCTGAACTGCACCGTAATGTGCAGACACTATAACTCTTTTCCTTCTACCCGCTTTTCTAAAGTCTCTCCGTGTTTTTCGACCAAATGGTATTAGTCTGCTACTGGACTGTGACACCACCTTATTGTTGGTGGATCTACGCCGTTTGGAATAACCAAATTACCTGGCCTTCCACCGAAGACGGTATACAGCGGCCTGACATTGGTATTTACGATTATATTGCCATGGCTGAACATAGTGGAGGAAGAGCGTTATGTTAAAAGATGACAACCTGCCCGCCACACGAAGAGGTCATCGCCATTGAACGAAAACAAAACTATCTAGAACTACGGCGAGGACTTACGGCCTTCTATGACAAATGACTCGTTTATCCACTTTGCATAAAGTTTACGGATTAAAATCTGTCCTCAAGTATCCTTCTCCTAGCAGTAAATATATTTCAAAACGGGAATGAACAAGTTTCTGTCAAAACCCTCACAAGTTTTCATGTTTACTTCAGAGAAATATAAGACAGCTCTTTGAGAATGTCTGGACACTCGGCGGTCAACAAATTTCTCTTTTCTATGGAATTCAACATCTACTGTCATGACTAATGGTGAGGTAAATATCAGTCATGAAACCACAACCATGGTAGTATGGATTTATGATGGTATTTAACAGCAAAAAATAACTACATGTTCCGGCAAATAGCGGCCATCTTATATATATATATATATATATATATATATATATATATATATATATATATGATACTCTTTGACCAAAATTGTAATAACCTGAAAATCGCCGCTATTGGCCGAAACATGTAGTTATTTTTTGCTATTAATACCATCATAAATCCATACTACCATAATATCATATATATATATATATATATATATATATATATATGCACACACACACACACACACACACATATATATATATATATGATACTCTTTGAGCAAAAATTGTAATAACCTGAAAATTGCCGCTATTGGTCGAAACATGTAGTTTTTTTGCTATTAAATACCATCGTAAGTCCATACTACCATAGTATCATATATATATATATATATGTGTGTGTGTGTGTGTGTGTGTGTGTGTGATACTCTTTGAGAAAAATTGTAATAACCTGAAGATGACCGCTATTGGCCGAAACATGTAGTTATTTTTTGCTATTAAATACCACCGTAAATCCATACTACCATAGCTGCGGTTTCATGACTGATATTTACCTCACCATTAGTCTTTTCTACACACAACGGGGATGACACACCTCAGAATCTACTGTCATATTTAAAAGGTCCTGCGATTGAAGCACTTGACTCTACTTCGCAGCCTCACAACCTATTCCACAAACATTCCTTCAAAATGTATCCTTCTGTCTACATCTTGCTCTTCGAAATGTTACCTCCTTATGACGTTTTCCTCTCCTAAGAAATTTTCCGAACACTTATTACCTACGCCGAACATACAACTCATGAGCCCATTTTTAGAATCTCGCAGTCTTCGGCTATCAAATTCCCACACTCGACGTAATCCGAAGTTTTTCCACCGTGTTTAAGATCTTAACACTGGGCTCTGTATGAGCTAGTTGAAACCAGGCCATCTCCCGCAACACCCCAGCTCTTCAAAATGAAAGCACTGCATCCAATCTAAGCAGAAGTTTCGTTTCTTCCCTTCTCTCCAATTTATCACACCAAAATTTTACATTTCATTCAAAAATGATATTAATCTCAATTTAATCCCACTGAGTCACAACTTTAAGATAATTTATGCCCGGGGGACTTCATTATACGAGCTTAAATTTTAAGAATTTATATACCTTAGCTAGGAACAAATGTAAAACTCCCTGATGACGACATAGAAATGTCGAAATATGTAGCAGTGTTTATTATATAAAATGATACTGTTGCGATATATACTGTCGTCATATTAATTGTGTATTTGTTGGTTGTAATAGAAACAATCCATGATCTGCTCTTTTATATATATATATATATGTGTGTGTGTGTGTTCTTTCGTCCATAGTTTTTAATCTTCTCTTTGCTTGAATCCTACAGAATTAAGAAATGTATGTACATGAACACAATTCCAACAAGACCCTTGGTCATTTTAAGCCCATGCTGAAATTAAAGAATCTCTCCAAGGACGCCGAAATCGAGTTCGGGCACTAATAAATAATTTTTTTCTCTCCCCCCACCAAGGGAAGGGCGGATCGGCTAAAACCCTGACACTAGATTTTTACTGATGTGCCTAAAAATGAAATATGCAATATATAAAAAATTAATTACTCGCAAAATACTAACACATTTTTTTGTAACCAAAATGTCAAATTTTTGCACTTTTATATTCTTGATATGAGATCTTGTTTATTTTAAATTAGCAGAAAATACAGCCGTTTAAAAAAAAGCCACATTTATCGATTCAGAGAAGTAGCATTTTTCGAAAACACTGTATGAAAACATATGCAACATAGTCCTCCAACCCCTCACTTCTCGACGGCAATGATTCTGTCTACTACTCTGTACAAAAACGTCGTTCGCAAGAAACGTCTAAAAATTTGCAGAAATCAGAATTTTTTTGGGGGGGGGGAGGATCATGGCGACATGTAAACTGACAGGTGGCAACCAATGTTCCGGATGTAACAAGGTCTCTATCTTCAGAGCTGAATAATTCTTATACTTACATTGGGGTTCATTTTTTTTCTAACTCCGGCGGTGATGTAAAAATAGATTAATTTTATTTTTTCCTATTTTTTCCAAATATTCCTCTTTAAATATATTTCCTTCCGGACTTCTCGCTTTTCAAATTCTTTTTACTCATTTTCCTACATAAGTCACCCATCTTTTTCTTCCTTTCATTCATTATTTCTCACTCAAACTTTACTGTCCCGTTTCTTTGGACAACTATCACCGGCAAAATCCGGTAGGGGCAGTGACGAACCTGACTTGCTTATACGATCGTTAAATCTACTATAAATGTGTCTTTGCGGAAGCTGTGTTACGACTGGGGGCAGAGCGAGGAGGGGAAACTTGCAAGTCGTGTAATGACCTTTCTGCAGGTGATTGCAGTAAGGTGTCAACGTGTTTATATGTTTTCTCCTGCGCCCTCGGCCAAGAAAATCTCTTTTCTTTTTACTTTTATAAGAAACCTGGTCAGTAGTATCGAGTAGATTGACACACTGTTTGTGTAACAACAAGTCGGCCTTAATGTCTCATAAAAAGTAAACTTAAACCACAGTGTTTCCTTGAAAGAGACAGTCCTTGATATATGGAAAACTAATGAAAAAGTCACAGTTTTATTTATTTTTGCCATTTTTGTTTGTCTTTAATTCATAACCGAAACCTCCAAAACATATAGTTTATAGGGTAAATATTATTTCCACAAAGCAATGCGTGATACATGAAAACGTGTCCATCATGTATAATGTGTCCAATAGGATACACGGGGTGAAGTCTTAATATCCTGTTCAACCTGTAATTCCTACCCCTATCCTCCAACTAAACAAAACCCTGCGGAATTAATAGTCGTTTCTTTAAAATAACTTATTTTACGCTTTATATAATTGTTTAAAATTTTGTTTACAATAATTGTGTTTTAACGCTTTGAATTTCAGCTAAATTTTATACATAATTCAATTTCCACGTCACAGGGTACTTCATTTCAACTACCTAGATCGTAGGGTGAAGAGAGATAAACCAACAAGATGCAACCAATCCGATGTTTACTATCAAACTTCTATCTCAACATGTTTCGGGCATCATTATGCCCATCATCACGAGAACTAGACCGTGTATTACTGAATATGGTGTTATGCACTGGTTGTGCTGGCTGTGGTTGTGTGGAGTTGGGTCTTAAGCTGTGTGCACTGTGTGAAGGTTACTGTTCGAACAGTAACCTTCACACAGTACACACAGCTTACGACCCAGCTCCACACAACCACAACCAGTGCAGAACACCATATGCAGTAATGCACGGTCTTGTTTACCTGATGATGGGCATAATGATGCCCGAAACATGTTGAGATAGAAGTTTGATAATAAATATCGCATTAGTTGCATCTTGTTGGTTTATCTCTCTTCACCCTACTCTCCATGATGCACGGTCACAAGAACCTAAAACTTACCTAGATCAGTTACTTAATGACTTGTGGGGAATAGTTACTTTCTCTGAAAATCATAGGTAGCACATAATGGCGATGTATGGACAAAGTAGTACCCACTATGCTCTAAAGCGTTATTGCATCAAAATTATAAATTGTGTATCGCACACTGCAGGCATTACTACCCCTTTAAAGCCTAATGGTTACGTGATGCACCAACAGTTTTAACGTTCAACAACTGTATGCTCTGCCCTCACGGTATTTATGTGTTTCGTATTTATCTGAGAACAAACAGCGACTTGTGCCACTTACAGCATAAACTGATTGGTTTTTATAACCGGGATGAAAAGTGTTTACTGTGCGGTACGAACTGGGTCTTTAAATAAAGTAGTCTACGCTTCGTCTTTAAAGGGTTAATGCCCGTCGGGGTTTAAAAGAATTACGCTTGTGGATACACAAGTATAAAATAAGAAGACCGAATTTTACCTTTTAAGGTAAACTCTAAACTCCTGAATTCTTAGACAACTGTTGTGGATAATAAGTTTCATAGTTTCTCTCACGCTCATAAGAACAGTGTTAGCAACTAGCCAATTGGTAGCTGTAGGCATAGAACAAACTTCACTGCTAAGTATATAAGTTGGTAACTAACGGAAGATAATATTTATACTTCTCTCGCTGTCATAACTTATATCCTCACGATATATTTTAATTTTTAATTACCCCACCGAAGTTCAGTACGAGTCTCTTTTCTCCTTATCATAGCTCCACGTTTCAGCCCTTCATTCTAGCTTAGATTTTGTTGTTTTAGACACTTGAAATTCACATTTTTCCCATCCAAATCAAATGTTGGAATGATGCCCTGTATTTGCCGCCATGACTGGGAATAAATCCAGTTCAGAACTTTATACTGACTCCCGTAAGGTTTTAAATCCCTCATGGGAAAGAATCTAAAAAATACAAAGTCAAGAGGATTTGCAATAAGGTACCAAGTCTGATTGGAATTCCAGAGGTACCCGTTTTGCATATCAACGAAAAATCGAGTACTTCGGCTGTGCTGTCATACCTCTCAGTATATTCCTCAAGAAAGACGTATAATAAGTAAGCCCAATTCCTGCATCATACCTGAAGTTTTATAATCCGCAGTCGTCTTAACTCTTGTCATTCGTCAATTCAACAATTAACAAAAATTGATAAAGTGAACAAATAACCAATTAACAAAAGCGTAATATGAGAAGATATTTTAGCAGAATGTAAACAGAGCTTCTTTTAAGAGACATCCTATAAACGGGCTATGTGCCAGGAAACATTGACCTTACGTCCATGTGTTAAGTGCTGAAATCCTAAGTGTCGCTAGTATTCGAACTAATTATTCTTGTACGAACTGAACCTACTCATTTTCCCTAAATTATAAGACTTTTCCCCTCCTGCCCCCCCCCCCTATAGTACACCAACAGCAGAGGTCCATGCTCTTTTCTTTATCCAGTGTACAGAAACAGAACGTACATTTTTGGGACAACGGTGACAGATTAATGGCGACATTAATAGATCTCGTCGGGCACAAATAGTTTTTTTTAATAGAATATTTCTTTGGCTACTCCCTTCAGCACACCTAAGAAGTAGACGTAGCCGAAACGACAGACAGTCTTCTGATTGATAATCCTTCCGAAACGTGGCCGGTTATATCTCATCCTTTGTTTAAACAAGGATTCTTTCAGCTTCTTCCCAAAAATACCTGGACTGTACTTAGACATAGGCAGTCACAGCCTCTACTTTCAGAAACTTAATTATTCATAATTAATTTCCATAACTTTTGCAGATGAATGACGTCATCAACTAGGTTACACATAATGATATGCATCACAGACAATATACTTTTATCAATATCTACACACAAACAATTGCCAGGTCTTTTATATTATTTGAACTTCAGTCGGCATGTCTTATAGGGTGCTCCTTGTACTATTTTGGGGTGTGTTTTAAATCAGTTATAACTTCTGCAATGCCTCAGCCACAAGCGTTTTATCTGCTGTGTGTAGCGAGTGGACACCGCAGAGTCATATTTCATATTTGGAGAATTTTTACGTATTATTTTCGGTGTTCCAAAGCATGAAGTGTGACGAATTCCGCGCTCCTTATGGCTTGAACATGTTCGTGAGGTACGGAATAATAAAAGACATAAGACACAGACCTTCTGCAATGGCGACCGAACGCGTGATGAATACAGAATTTTTTCCTCCAAAATCGACAGAGTCAACATACCGTTTTATATATATATATATATATTATATTCTGACATATGAAATGTAACGTCGTATTACGGAGTTAATATTCACGACATTACCATAGAAATGTGAAGAATTTTGAAACCCTAGAAAGTTATGTTAATTAGGAGTCTGTAGTATTAAAAGAAAAATTAAACTCATTTTCTATATTAAAAAAAAAACAAAATTAGGGACGGGCGATATACACGGATAACATACATCGATAATATTAACAGATTTAGATAATAACCCTGTGATGACCTCACTTAGGAACAAATTGTTTTTATATATACTGCGATGTGTCGCGCATGTTTGTTCCGCAACACAATATTCTTACAGCGTTTAGAAGAACACAACAATTCAAACGCTATCATATTATTATAAATACTGACCCCTTGTTTTACACTCACCTACCTGAGAACGCAGAGCTTCAACAGCATTCTTGTGCACCTGAAAAGAATGCAGGCTGTTTATTATGTTACACCTCTTACATGGCACCTGGAGATAATTTCAGAATTTCGAAACCCTCCGACTTTAAAATAAAACACACACATACGCGCGCGCGCACACATGCATACATACACAATATATATATATATATATATAACGTGATACGAAAATTTCAGTAAAGGAATCTCATATCAAAGCTGTTCATTAGATTTTGTGAAAAACTGTGACCAGACAAAACAATGTCTCCACCGTTCTTCAATAAAATAATATTGAATTATTTTGTAGGTTCTTACGTGAATTTTGCCACACTAAATTGGGAACTTGTTATAATAAAACGTCTTAATCTTACAGTCAACTTCGAAGTTCGCGTCGTTGCCACGTTATGATAATGATGACAAGGAATTAAATTTCACGATAACGAAAGTCAAATGTCTAATTTTTCAGCTCAGCTGCCTCTCAAGCTCCCCATCTATCCATCTTTTTCTGGCAGTGCTGGATAATACGGTACAGGGCCTTGCCTTTTCGGCTTCTGATTCCTATTATTTCCAGACATTTGTAGAGTTCCTTGAACGGAGAGAGACCTTCGTCTACGTAGGACGACGCAAACACAGGAATGTGTGGGAAATCTACAAACGAGGTAAATGTTCTGCCGTGCTAACCCTGTTACTGCTTCCATATTTTTGGTTTGTGGAAGCTAAATTTTCTGTTCTTCTAGTTATCACAGAACTAATTACTTCAAAAAGAACAGGACACTTCAATTGTGTTATAAAACGACCCTGCCTGTTGTTAACATTATATAGCGTCGCTAACAGATACATGAGTCTGTGGCAATGGTGGAATGATACTGAAAGAAGAACACCTATCTACTCTGAAAGAAGACTCTGTCTGTGCCAGTTTGTTCACCACAAATCAAATACCGTTGGGCCAGGGATCAACAACATAATTATTAGTGACAATATTTGGAATGCGTCTTTCTGCCTTTATACAACTAATACATGGAGTTGAAATAATGTGAACTATAAATAAATAAATAACTAAATAAATTACAGGAAATTCCTCCCATATAACACAAACATAATGCACACAAAACAATTCAGTGCAAGTTTATATTTGACAAATTGGAATGAAGCGGAAAATCGAAATTACACTTAACGTAATGAGACTGAACAGTCTTTGCCGCGAGCACACACTACAGTTAACTTAAAATACTGTTTTAGTTCAATCAATACTTCGTTATTTTCTCACGTGCAATAAAGTATAGGGTGCAAAAGCGGGCAGATAAACACACGAGTCGTCGTGTTTGAACCATAGTTTCCTTTTAGACGATTTTAAAGAAAACTGAAATGAATGGATATTTTTTCCCTACAATCCAAAAACACTAACATTCATGCAAATTCTTTCAGTGGTCATAGGAAACACGTAACCGTATACAAAGAACGAGAAGGATAGAGATACCTTAACAGACGTTCAGCAGATGTGCAAACGTGCCTACAAATGCGTATATATTAGTATGTACATACCCCAGTCGCTATTCGATCTGAGCTTTCCAGCTACGAAGTACCGTGGGAACGACGCATATGCAAGTTTAACTGTGCGGCCAAAGGTACAGCCCGCTGTTATTTATTGCAGCCAACAGCAGAACTTCCTTTAAGTATAAACTCGGCAATTATTTAATTCGGGACATAAGACCGATGTTTCGGGGAAATCTCTTTCAAACTGAGGCAAAAATTTACTTCCAAATGTCGGTTAATTTTTTCTAGACTACATTGGGTTACGTCCTATAAAATATTACATGCTGAGTCCCCACCCTGAGAACCTAAAATTGTCAATTTCAAAACCGCCTCTTTAGGCTTATATGAAAAAATTTATTACAGAAATATTCGGAAACAGCGCTGATTGACTAGTAGGATTATCCCTAACAGAATTACAAGAAAGCTAAAATTTAAACTTTAAAACAAAGATAAAATTAGGAGTCAATGTTCTGAGGAACTCGAAACTCAAATTTTGTGAACTTAACTGCGTGGATAAGGATATGTGCTTAACAGTGCCTCTTATAACAGTTATGCACTTACTCACTCCATGGTGCAGAGTCCTTCTTGAGAAGCTAACTGGTTTGCAACTAGTCAAGAAATTCCCCGCATTTCACGGAACCCGAAGGTTCATTACCGCACTCACAAGAATCCGCCACCTGTCTGTATCCTGGGCCAGCCCAATCCAGTCCACATACCCACATCCCACCTCCTGGAAATCCGTCTTAATATTATCCACCCATCTACGCCTAGTTCTACCCCTGTGGTCTCTTTCCCTCCGGTTTCCCCACCAAGACCCTATACACCCCCCTCTCTTCACCCATACGCACCACATGCCCAGTCCAGCTCATTCTTCTCGATTTTATAACCCGCACAATATTGGGTGAGGTGTACAAATCATTTAGCTCCTCGATATGCAATCTCTTCCATTCCCTTTGTTACCTCGTCCCTCCTAGGTCCAAATATTCTCCTCAACACAATGTTCTCAAACATCCTCAGCTTCCTCTCCTCCCGCAATGTCAGCCACCAAGTTTCACATCCATACAAAACAACAGGCAAAATTATAGTTCTATATATCTTGATCTTTAAATTTTTGGATAGCAACCTGGAAGACAAAAGATTCTGCACCGAATGATAGCGAGCATTTCCTGACCTCAATCTGCTCTTAATTTCTTTCGCAATAGAATTTTGATTTGTTAAAGTTGTTCCAAAATATTTATATTCTTCCACCCTCTCTAAGGTACTATTATCAGTCCTCACGCTCTGAATTCGTCTTGCATTCTGATCTCGAGACATGACCATGTACTTAGTTTTATCAGCACTTACTTCTAGGCAATCTCCCTAGTAGCAGCTCCTAGAACTTCTGCATTTTCCTTTAGAGTATGTAACATGAAACAGTTATGCACTAAATGGCTAAAATAATACTACCTGATAAAATTACAAGAAACGTAAAAATAAAATATTAAAAGGTAATGTAATGAACTTATATGTTAATTTCGTGTTTTCGTTTGAAAAATCGCCACAAAGTGATTCAGTCAACTAAAAAATAAGGCTGGCGCGTCAGTAGTTCTAGAAACAAGAGGGATATGAAAATCAAATGTTGTTTTTAAATCTAATTTTAACGGGAAGACCTAGGGGCTGTTCGCAATCTAGTTTTGACTTCCAACTGCTGAGTTCAAGTGAAGAGTTAGTGGCCGGAACTGGCTCCAAGCTCGGCAATTTCGGTTGATGCAAAAAATGGACTTTACATATTCCGTATAAAAGAATGAAGTAACATGTGTCACTATGGTCAATATACCCTAGGCGATTTTGATAATTATATGGTGATGCGCGAGTCCATGCATTTGTAAAATACACATGTAAAAAGAAATTTACCACTTTAGTGCCCCGGCTCTAATTTATAATATTTTCTGCTATTTAATAAACTTCTTTCTCTCTCACGATTTTTCCTCGTTACACTAACGCTAGTAACAACCTGCAAGAAGCTCTTCCGTAATCTCTGAAAATATACTGCAATGAAGTTGATTCGTTACGTTTCCGAGACAAAGCATTTTCGTGAAAATTCCTTATAAATAATTCAGGAAAAATAAATATAATTTTCTATGTTACAAATTTTTTAAACACAGCTACACTGGTAACAAAGTTCAGAATCCGTGGATCCTCACCGCCATTCCTCCGTCTGTTTTCACGGAGCCGTAACTAATTAGGTACAGTCACTTCACATCATATTCTCTGTTCGCGCAATACTAAACTGAAAGTGGCAGGGGCTAAGTCTTATATCACGATAAGTCAAGTCGTACGAAGTATTTAATAATAATCAAAGTTGGGCTGCCTGTTTTACGCTGAACAGCTAGTTTACTGAGCAGACTAAAATGTGGAAAACTTTAACAATGATGTTTGGGTAAACTACGGTCATAATTTGTCTTTAAAATGGGTATTAGTTTCTTAGTGTGTTCATATATTACCATGAGTAGCAGAAGAAGGGTGGGCCGGGTAGCTCAGTCGGTATAGTGACTGACTACGGACTGGACGGTCCGGAATCAAATCCCGGTGGTGACGAGATATTCCGCCGTCCAGACCGGGACCTGGGGCCCACCCAGCCTCCTGTAAAATGGGTACGGGGTCCTTCCCGGAGGCAATGTGCGACCGGGGCGTGCTGCTGACCACTCACCCCTTACCCTCTAGTGCCGCAGTCATGAAAGAGTAGAGCTATACTTCTACCCACCCTCTGGGCCTCACTGGGCCTGTAACGGGATCACTTTAGTAGCAGAAGGAGAAGCAGTATAAAATAACAACAACGATCGCAAGGGCAGGTAATACAGGGTCATCGAAAAAGATGGACGGGATTTGAAACCGCTATAAATTAAAAAAGTACTAGACGGATTTACACATTTCGCGTCTTAAAATGTTCAGAAAAGTTTAAAGTTTTAGACTTACCTCAGTACATTTCAATATGTGCAACGTTTTAGTTCTGGAGACTTCCAAACGAAATTCTATCTCCTGCCACGTTTTCTGAATCATGTCTCGTGTTACAGTTTCAATGGCGGATGCTTTCCTGTCTTGCAGGTGCTGGATATTCCTTATCTTCTCAGCATACACAATGT
>Ga0123354_10001860_pt1 | contig 26704 bp, 11 predicted proteins | sample TergutLab28metaG_2_FD_97872 | JGI IMG/M metagenome (GOLD analysis project Ga0123354, IMG submission 97872) | Labiotermes labralis P4 segment gut microbial communities from Petit-Saut dam, French Guiana - Lab288 P4 | ecosystem: Host-associated > Arthropoda: Insects > Digestive system > Gut ...
ACACACACACACACCACACACCACACAACACCACACCACACCACACCACACACACACACACCACACCACACACACACAAACACACACCACACACACACACCACACACACACACACACACACACACGCACTGTCACATAAACACGCGCACACATTTATGTACAGAGAGTGAGCTGTGTATTATTTTTCACCCCGGAATTCTAACACTTTTCAAAGTTGGTGGTATTTTTTTTAAAGGGTTTTTCAAAATCGGTTCATTTACAAGTGACTAGAACCTTCTACTTTGCTATACTGTACATACGCATGTTTTATTTATGTATCGTAATGAATTATAAATATTCCGGCTAATATTGCACCTAGTTGCAATAAATTGCAGTAGTTGATATTTTCTTAAGGACATCAAAGAAAGACAGTTCCGAAGTATTCTGAACCCCAAAATTTCCTTGAGTAATTTTTGGTTTCTAGTTTAACGATACTGTTTCAACGATGTAGCGAATATTTATCTTTGAAAGATCGGGTTGTTTTTGGATAACGAGACGCAAAGCATGTAGCAGAACATGGTCGTGACCAATTTTAAGTAATAATTATTATTGCTCTTCAAAAGAAGCTTGTCTCATTTAATTTGTTTAATTTACAGACTGTTAGGAACCCTCTATCATGGCGCGTCTCTACTTGAACCCTTATTTTATTTTCATAAACGCCGTGAATTATACCCTTCCTACCCTAACGGAAAAATACGCAAGATAAGGCTTTATCACTTTTTGTGAGTGCTGTGCTGTTTTCTCAAGTGTTTTGTTCTGGTTTCACGTCGTTCAAGTTACAAGTATCATGTTGAAACATCTGAGTACGTTGCAGCATTGTAGAGAGATGGTGCAGGGGTGTTGGGGAAGACAGACATAGAGAAGAACGTGCGATATGTAGGCTACTTCTAGGCGAAGTAAACTTTCATAATTTAAAGGTAATGTCTGTAGTCGTGAAGAAATGGGAGACGCCATTCTGGAGCCAATAAAACAGTCCATAAACCTCTGAATTCTGTCGCAGGCGGTTGCCTAAAGGAGTATAAATAACAGGCAGGATAGCAGACTTTTAGTGGAATGAAAGGAAATTAAATTTAGAACGCTTCGCGAATGGGTTGATTCATTAATCAGTGTAAAGAAAATGAGACTTTTAGAAAGATTATGTCGTGTTTTAAATTATGGATACAGAAGAATTGCAGCGGAGAAAGAGCAGAAAAATTAATGGAGAAAATACTACCCGAATGCTGATAAGTCCTTAGCCCGACCAGGAAGGAAACGAGCTCGGAAGCATGTCAGGGATGCGCGCGATTTGAACAACTTCGGGATGCGAGCTGTCATGAATTATATTTTTTTCCTGCAAGGCAAGGCGCAGAAGGAAATTCACGCCATTCTGACAGACACAGTAGCTCGTTTCCTTCATGGTCGGGCTAAGGACTTATCAGCACCTCTGTAATAAAAACTGACCCTCCACGCTTTATAAATATAAGTTTATTGAACACACTTATAAACAGCTGAAATTATTTTGTTTATCTTGCGTATTTCGTTTAAGGACGCTGCGAGTACCTTAAGAGTAGCTTAGGCGACGGAGTGTCGTGGGGCAGGATGATTATAAACAGGCTTACTGAATTGGAAATGTTAGATGTTTCCTTATTTAGCTGAGTTATCTCGGCTGAGAATAACCGTGAATGTTCGATAAACGTAGAGATTTGAACCTTGAGTCTCACCAAGCAAGATCACCAAATCGTCTCCGAATCTCGGCGGTTCTAGAACGAGATGGGAAGAATATTATGATTGTATAATAATTTGAAAATTTTTAAGCTACGTACGTCAGTTTACAAGATAAAATTTGTTCGGAGAGACTAAAAGAAGCCATGAAAAATCACGGGTAGATAAAACGTGATTCTGGCAGCAATCGAGCGGTCTATCAATGTTAAAGGCACTCCATTGATGTATCAGTATTAATTAATTTAAGGAAGAAAATTTAGAAGAAATGGGATTAGATGAGGGATTTATATTGAATCATATCTTGAAGGAATAGGGTGGGCTGTCGTAGATTGAATGTATCTGGCTAAAGAAATGGACAAGTGTGAGGCTAGTATCGATAGTGTATTGAGCAATCTGCTTCAGTCAAATGCGGGGAAGATTTTAACTGTTTGAGGTACTATTAACTCCTTCGTAAGAAATTCTGTCCGCGGAGTTACTGTTTTAACAATATTAACGTGTTACGTCTTGTAAAATAAAACATGAATTATTCTTTTTTTTTTAAGACAGAGGCCATCCCGTTGTGCAATAACAATTGTGTAATATAATGTAATATATACCGTCAGTACACAACAACATCAATATAGTAATATAATGTAGACAATGGGTTACATAGTGTAATCTATTGCATACATTATATTACTATATTGTACTTAGGTATATGATATATTATACATGAATTATTATTTTTAGTTTTCATGTTTAGAAGCAAAAAAATTTCTAAAGTCAAAAGATAAAAATGTGCGTTGTAGTCTAGTTTCAATAAAGTAGGTGTCATTTTTCTAATCGGAAATCGAGTTCTTGTCAAGAAGAACTTTCTGTTTGATGAATTAAAATTTAGAACAAACAGCAGGCCTGAATACGATATTAGTTTTTTTTGAAAACATATGCTTTTGATGCTCAGTCTTACCCACTATATCTGCGTAAATTCCTTAGATGTTTTATACATGTCTTGTATTCCAGTTGCTATTACGTCGAATTTATGCCTGCAGAATATTACATATCGAAGCGCTTCGTGATTTACACTAATTTTAAGATATCACTATAATGTTCAAATCAAGGAGTGTGAGCCTGGCATGAACTGTGACACAGATGAGAGGTAGAGAAATGCTTCAGGACAATGGTGGGGAAATATGAAGAAATGTTACAACTTGAAAGACGTAAGCGTAGATGGGAAGATAATATTAAAATGGGTATTAAAGAAACAGGATAGGAGAACGTGGATTGGATTCGTGTTCCTTAGGATAGGGGTAAGATTTAGAACGTTGTGAATAAAGGTTTGGACTTCTCTGGCGCCATTAGCTTGGGTAATATTTTGACTAGCCCAAGAATTGTCAAATTAAAAATAAACCTCTTCCGTGGAGGTAATTAGTCAGGGGGGAAAAAAAGCCAAGATTCCACACCGAAGCATATTGTTTATTTATTGTCCTGTTTAGATTTTTCATCATCATTATCCGTCACGAGTTATGCCTTGAAAGACATGTTTCGGCCTCGACTAAATAGACTCTTCGAAGGTCTTCCAAGTCGACTTCGTCTATTTGGTCTGTAATTCAGTACTATTTTTGGCATCCTGTTGTTGTTCATTCATTTTTACATGTCGTAGCCAACTTGGTTTTTATCTTAACTACTTTCTCTTCAACTGGTTCTACTTTCAACTCTACCAAAATTTGATTCCTTTTGTAGTCAAAAGGTTGTACCAAACTGTTCTTCTGAAAAATTTAATCTCGACCGATGTCAATCGTTTTTTATACTTTTCTCTAAGGGTCCAAATTTCGCTTCCATATAAAATAATGGGAATAGCCGGTGCATTATATACTTTTATTTTTTAAAATTTCTAGACAAAGTTGGTTTAAAATTGTTGTTTAGAATTTCCAGTATTTGAACAACTTTTGCTAGTCTTTGTTGAAGGAATTGTTTAGATTTTTCAAAACATAATAACGCAGTTTACAGTGTAAGTCCTGGAGGCATCACAAAATACTGGAAATTCTGAATGAAGTTTGTAAATTTCCTTGACTGTCGGAACCCTGCCCAGTCGGTATATCGAATAGGCTGCACACCAGAGGGACTGCAATTAAATTCCTGAGAAGGGTACTTATTGTTCTATCCCTCCCACGTCCACATGATGTCCTGGTGCCTCCCCACTTTCCTTTCCAAAATATATCGGCCAGAGCCTAAAGCTGATGGCTCACCAACATGTAGTATCTTTTAAGTGATTAAGCCAACTTAAGTCAACTTAGGCTATAACGATTTTGACTTGTATTCGGAAGGTGCCCAATCTGAATTTCGGCTGGAACTACTACCGTAACCAAGATTCTTTACGGCCTTTTTCAGTCCCTCTGGGGAATTGCCATGAGAGCGGTATGAAGTGTGGCCAAGCCCACTTCCTTTAAATTAATATAGTGCAGTCATTTGACACTACACAAGCTATACTGATGAGAGTGTCGTTACATAGCTGCTACAAATAAATAAATAAATAAATAAACAAATTATTTGGGCCGTGTCTGGAACTTAGTTTTTGTATTATTCTTTTGATACGCCATCCAAGATTTTTGATTTGGCTTTATGACTCTCTTGCTGTAAACTTGTCTTTTGGCCTGTAATGCGAAATATAGTCTTGTGTAAATTATGTGACCAAGTCTTTATATATTTCATAGGCTTGTAGAACGTTTTCTTACACCCTTTATATCACAAACTGTACCGTATTTTACTGACAGTGAAATATACAGGTAGTTCGTATTCTAGTGATGTGTATGTGTTTAATGCAAATGCAAGGATAAGGCGTTTTTGTGGACGGAGCGTTTTGACGGAAATTGTGCCTGTAAGTCAGCTGTCTGCTAATGCACGGATGTCATTGTGACACGAACTGTGTGGATTACGACAATTTGCCTTTCCATGAACAATATGTCAATTCTTATTGCCTGTATACACATATCACAAGCTGTACAATTATGGAACGTGATTTAATTTGGCTGACCTTGTGCACGTCATGAAGGCATGGGGGGGGGGGGATAATAGAGGTATAGCTCCTCTCATTTCTAACCTCGGCACTTGATGGAGGCGACTGGCCAGGTTCAGGTTCCGCTCGCTTTACCACAAGGAAAGAACACCTGCACCAATTGAATAGGAGCAGTGGTGAGCGCTCGAGTGAGTCTGGACTATTTTAGACAACATGATATTCTTGTTCTTCGCTGGGATTCGAATCGCGGACTGTCGAAACCGTGGCGAGTCAATATATATCGACTATTATAACAAGGAAAGTCCATGAAAGTGATCAGTAATGTAATTAGCCTAACATTAACCAAAATTGCTGCAGAAATACCCAAAGACAAACGGTAGGAGGGTGTTATACGTTCATCTGTCAGAGAACTATTCCCCTGTCAGTATGGTACTTTCTGAATCCGAGGATTTGAACCTCGGGTTAAGTAGGGAAATTGTTTTGTGAAATTTTTGTTGAGTGTCTTAGAGAGTACAAGTAAACATATGTGCCGCAGAGAACTAAATTATTGACCAACGTTCGCTTTCATCTGTTTGTAATATTTGCGCAGTGATTTTAGATAGGACTTGACCGTCTGTAACAAACGACATTCGAGTGATCTGGTCCACAGACACAAAACAAATACTGACTAATACTTGTAAATTGTAGCAGTCCAGTGGCCATTACTTGGACGTTGCCTATACACACTTCACTATTCCAGTCGAGGCTTACATTTAGCGTTCCGTGTACGTCATCGTAAATAGTTTCAGAAGTAACACAAAAGAAGTTAAACATTCAGTTGGTTTTCCAACAATAGTAAGGCATATCGATATCTCGAAATAAATAATCCCCACCCCCAACTACTGTTTAGGTAAAATGAAACTCTTTCACTGACTCTCTATGCCTTAAATTTGGATTGCACTGAGCCCACACGCTATCAAATGATAAAATTTTTTTTTCAGCAACAGTAGCTACTGCCGCCCTTGGCTCCTGTAACAGTTATTGCTTGAAACCTCACAGTGCTTCTAACATTCGCTACCACCTTCCATTCATAACGTTGCTGTAAGGAAAACCTGCTGCATGGTGATAGAACAGTGACAGAACGACAAAAATCTCTGTCCATATATATCCATTGTCTCCTCAGAAATACCTCTGAACGGATACCTTTTCCCTTGATCAGACGTAGTTTGCTGCTGTTCGTTATTTTCAGGTTGGATTTCCTTTTCACCTTATTCTACTGCTTCATTTAACACGTTAAACTGTTTATTTTCATATCCTTCTTTATCACCACTGATATATACGAGGATGAGTTAAATAAAATACTTAAATATTTCTGTATAATTCTTATCGCACTTTTATGATTTTCATTTGACTCTCCCTCGTATATATATATATATATATATATATACATCCACACACACATATATACATATATGTATATACACACACACACACACACACACACACACACGTGCTTGCCTTTGTGACTACGTGTGCGCCTGTCATCTGCTCTATCAGCGCAGCTGAACCACTTAATTCTGGTTACCACCACGACTCATAGTTATCTTTAGGTCTGCCTCTACCACCTCCATAACAACAGTTTTCCCACTCGTCACTGTCAGGGTTCAACATGTCCGGGCGCAAGGTCGCTTTGGCAACTAAGTTGCATACGGTGGCGCCTAATATCTGTGCGCTTTGGAACGGAACGTCTCTCATGTAAACTACTTGGCGCCTAGAAATTTATGCCCTCTCCTGGATTTTTTGAAAATGTGTGCATCCCTGGTCTAATTTGTCTTGTTTCTGTTGGCTGATTACTTTATGCTGTCTTTTGTTTACACGGTCTTAACTGTGTCATCAGGAGCCACAATAGCTCGGTCGATGTGTGATGACTAATTTGTCATCTGGTCGATCAGGAAACCGCGGTTAGTTTTCGATCAACATGCGGATCTGGATAACACCCAGTTTCCTATTCCCGAAATAAAGAGGGCTAGGACGCGGGGATCCGAGGCACATGCGTATGTTTCGTGACTATGCCAGTTTTTACAGTTAGGAATTGTCAGCAAATTGCCCAATATCCGTGTTGGAGGACCACCCATTGTCGGTTGTCCGCGACTACTTATTCAATATATTCGCAGCTACCCTCCACACTGGAGGCCGTTTCTCCATCCTAAGCCCGAGGACACGCCACGTCCTGGTGTTTTGTACGGGTGTGAAACTTGGTCGTTCACATTGACAGAGGAACGTAGGCTGAGGGTGTTTGAGAATAGGGTGTTGAGGGTAATATTTGGACCTAAGAAGGACGAGGTGACAGACAAGTTGAACTACATAATGAGGAGCTTAATGGTCTGTACTGTTCACCAAATATTTTTCGGGTGATTCAATCGAGAAGAATGAGATGGGAGGATCATGTAGTGCGTATGGGGGAGAGGATAGGTGTGTACGAGGTTTTGATGGGGAAACCTGAGAGAAAGAGACCACTTGGAAGACCCAGGCGCAGATGGAATGTTAATATTAAGATGGATCTTCAGGAAGTTGGATGGAGGGACAGAGACTGGATTGATCTTGCTCAGGATAGGAATAGGTGGCGGGTACCTGTAAATGCGGTAATGAGCATTCGGGTTTCATAAAATGCGGGGATTTCCTTGACTAGCTGAGAACCAGTTAGCTTCTCAAAAATGACTCTGCTCTATGGAGTGAGTAAGTAAGTATGCAAGTGTATCGTGGGTGGGCAGCAGCGTCTAGTCTCTAAAGCTAGTGTTGGGGTCAGAACCAAATAGAATGTACCTGCATTCCACCATATTGCGCCTCAGTAGCGTGGTGCATTATTACGAACATGACAGACATTTCTTTTGCCTTAAATGAAAGCCGTATTTCCGCCTTTAATTTTTTTCCGGTGTCAGGATTTCTTCTGTTTCATTTTTTACGGAATTTACATAATTTCCTCTGGCATTTGTTACATTTGCGTGCTGAATTTATGTCGCCTATTTATACACCGTCACAGTCTTAATTATTCTATGGCCTAATGAAGTGGGTGTTGAACGGTTCTGGAAGCTGTCCTTTGTTGGTTCTGCTTGCCACATTAGTAGAAAATGCTGAAGTCCCCTGGAGTAATCTCAACTGACAGCATTTGTTTGGATTTACATTACGCACAATATTAAGACTGTAATCAGCGTTCAGATTTCATACAAAGAGGAACTGAATGGAAACACGAGTGACTATCATTTTGTCAAGAGAGTCAATAAAGTCGGCCACACTTCTATGTTGATTCATTTTCTGTCACGCTACGCACTGCATTATCGACACTGTACCGTAGCAGTTCCACTTCTGTCCGCTATGAGGTAGTACTGTGCGGGATCAGCGTCTTTCTCGCAGTTACAAACGTGCTCGCTAGAGGGTAGTAACATCGTCTGATCGCGAGGCATGCACGTAGTTCAGGGTTTCGTCGCAAGAGTAAAGCGTGAAGAAAACGGTCGATAGAGTAATCAGCAATTAAATCTCATACTTCTCAGCCTGCATGTGTCTGAATTCTGGATGCTATTAGCTGATGGGTAGTTTGAAGGCGAACAAATGGACGATGGGCTACTGTACTTTGATGCCGCAATGTATAAAAACAACTTAATCAATGACTCAGGTGCCACATGATAATCATTACTTTAATGTACATACCGTGCAGTTTTATTGGTTGTTATTTATTTGTACCAAAAGTGCACACACACACACACACACACACACACACACACACATATATATATATATAAATATGTAATTATATTACAAATCGCTTCTACATGTTTCGGTGCTTCTGCACCATCTTCAGGGAGCTTTGATATTGCGTTTGCTGAAGTTATGGAACGTAACACATGAAAATTCACTTCCGACAATCACACTATACGTAACGAAACAAGACTTCGAATTGCATATGCAGCCACTACCACATTTTATCAACAGCACAGATTTTGTCATGAAACTATTTACTGTTTAATGCAATTTCAATCATTTTAGTATTTTATAACCTTAGAAAACGCAATATCAAAGCTCCCTGAAGATGGTGCAGAAGCACCGAAACATGTAGGAGCGTTTGTAATGTAATGTAATTTTAATATATATATATATATATATATATACGTTAATTTGTTAGTACAAAAAATAATAAATTATAATCATTTTTCTCTCTCTTTGGGTTACATGAACTACAAGAAACTAACAAATAAAAATATTGAAAAACTGGAAAGCATCAAGGTTTTTTTAAAAAATAAAAGTTTTCTGAATACAATTTTAAAACATGAAATCAAGTGGTAAATTAATGTACGGCCTTCTGTAACATTAGGGAACTTACTTTTCCTCATAGGTAATTTTGTATTCCATATCTTACAATAAATGAGGGCCTCGATAGCTCAGTCGGTGTAGCGACTCGCTACGGACTGGACGGTCCGGGGATCGAATCCCGTGGGGTGCGAGATTTTCCGCATCCGTCCAGATCGGCCCTGGTGCCCACCCAGACTCCTATAAAACAACTATTTCGTTCATAAATAACTAAAATGTATTAATTTTCGAATTATGGGTAAAGTAAAATTTTTATTTTATCCAGAGTAAAGGAATATGTTTTTGTAATGACCAAATTCTTTTTATTTTTTATGAACGACCCACGTTGTCCAGGTAGAAGGCAATTCTAACCGTCTTCGTATCAAATTTAGGGACCAAAAATCGATATTCTGCCGTTTCGCTGAATAAATATTTAACTTTGTGAAATCTGAGATCAATTGTAAATAAATACTAGAATAAATTACTGGTAATTAATTATTGAGTCATGTTTACAAGAAGACGAAAGAGCATTTACATATCATAAATTGTCCCTTCTGCCATTTCACGTGGCTTTCTCATTGCAAAATTCCTGTGTCTTAGCTGAAGAAGGAGGCAGTACATCCTTTCGAAGCCTTGGTGTATTTCTGCAGGCTACATAGAATTTCGTGCTATGAGACCATAAACTTAGAACTGTTTAAACATTTGTGTATTTGTAACCTAGAATTCTTTTTTGTTTGTGACGGAATTATATCTCGAAGCACAAGTAACTTTATTACGTACTAGCTTAAATTGTGTTTTTGGAACTTTGGCAAATTGTCACATTATAAACATTCTTACATTCTTCTAAGACCCTTTTTCCAAGTGAATTGAATGGTGTTTGTTGTTTTGCAGATCTAGACCTATTACAAAATTTAGCAAGCTGTGACGAAAATACCAGGAAATAACTATTCTATTTAAAGACTACGACTTTCACTATCCTAATATGAAACTCTTCATAGAGTGTTTGAAAGTGAAGATGAAGACACGTTGGTAACCAGTCACCAGTCAGTACGGCGTAACATCCCATGAAACTAGAATCTTTATCTAATGTGTCGAAAATTAATGTGCAATTTACCGGTAGCGTGTAAATTTCCATTGGCAAAGAGCTGCTGGAGCAGATTTTATAATATATCAATATCTGATTTTCCCCTATGCTTTGGCTCGTGTCGGCATTAACAGTGACCAGCGTCATGTGCTGGCATATTTTTCGTTTGTGTCAGAGTCCTGTACACGCATTCGATGACAGTTCTGTTATTGATGCCCTATCAAGTGTGGGCGTCGTGGTTCTGGGAATTTACAGGATATTTAGTACTACTAGAAATTGGTGTAATTCACGACTTGCAATTATCTTCAAGACACCTGCCATAATCCCGACTGTTTTACGCAGTCCTGTCTTTGATTGAGGGGGCACATGTTGCTGCCTCCTTGAAGGAATTTCGTCGTACTTGAAAATAATTAGCACCTCCCCCCACAGGTCTCTCTATCTCTTTCTCTCTCGCTATTTTGACGTTGCATATTACGGTCAAAATTGCCGAGGCATCAATCACTGTAAGGATCTTTGTGTTGAATATATGCAGACTAGTGGCTGGGGAATGGTCTGAAATAGGTCACTTGAGCCCTTTTCATTATGGTGCCACATATGTAAATTTGTTGCACTAATTTCTAAACTCGTGCCTAGGTTGGTGGCGGATTAATAGCGTATTTATTTAATTGTATGTATTGGTAGGTATATCCTGTGTGGTTTGTAACAGCAAAAAGGGAGAGAAGGTGGTTAGGAATGGTAAATAGGTAAGAATTTTAAGAGAAAACAGTCCAAGATATTCATCTGGAATGCACAGTTACCTTAATCAGTGTAGCCAGATGTAGTGATTTGAAATACATACGTCACATTGCTGCATGGCTCATCATTTTGCTCCGTACTGTATTGCAATAGCAGGGGTGCAGATGGTAACATGACGAAGCAAAGTATTTTATTCCTTATAGTTCTTGTTACTATTGCATTTATGTGGAAATATTATTCATACTTTCACCCTTCTTAAAGCCCCAAAGACACTACTGAACTACAGTTTCTTTACCTTTGCATTTTTTAATTTAAATGCTGTGCATACTTGGCCTATAGGCCTACAGATGTTGGAGACTGAAATGTCTTTATTTTGGATTTTGACCCCATTCCGTTTTTTGGAGTCAATTTTCAAACTTTATTCTTCAGTATTACTATTATGTCCTTACACCCCCACGTGCTATTCTGAAATGGCTTCTCCCGGGGGTCTGGAGACGCCGGAAGCCATATTGATTTCCTCTCTCACCCTCCCCAGTCCCCATCTTGTGTTAGTGTAAGTAGCAGTATGCAACCGGGAAAACAGTAGCTTAATGGATTTTGCTTTGCCATTGGCTCCCACGTTCGTTAAGGCGTGACGGAATTTATTAACGCGGGGCGTTATGTGGGGGTTGTGTTGGCTGGCATGCAGGTGGTAGAGGGTGTAATGTTATTATGGCGTATGTGATAGAAATCGTAGCTTGCCACGCAATATCAATCCTTCCATGGGCACGCCACAGTGCACAAATGTTCAAGGTAAACCTACGGCAGCTTGGAAATTGATAATTTTATACACACTTGATTTCGTTCCCTGCGGAATTGTGGAAGTTTGTAATATAAAGGGACAAAGTTAAAATGAGTTTCAAGTAACACACCTACATCTGCAGTAATTTTACAGGAGGCACTGGGATAGGAACTAAGTTGTCAGCGAAATGTTTCGACTCATTTACGATGTTATTAAATGAAGAAGAATAGGAACAAGAAAAAAAAAATATTTTTTTGAAACTGAAAAAAAATAACAATCTTTGAAACTTTATTTCTGTGTAATATTTTAATAACAAAAAAAATTTAAATATATCTTAAAAATATTTAACAAATATTTTCTCCTCTATTTACAGCATTAATGTAGGTCGTGTTGAACCCTGAATATAAATACCTGACAAGCCTACATCAAAGTTACTCCATGAAAGCCCATACGATTCGCGGAGATGAACCTCACTCTGTAAAAGACAATTCTGGGCCCCAGAGCTGACCTGGCGAAAAAAAAAGCACATAATTAAATTCAGTTCAGTTCGTTCAGTTGAGGTCAGTTCATTAGATGTTTGTTAACATACTGACTCAACAGCACAAGTGCCAATTATAAAGCCAGCACAATGATAACAATGCTGCTAATAATTTAAATTATTTAATAATTTTAAATGCTAAGTTGCTATCACTTTTTCGTGCCATTTGCTGACGTATATATATGTATATATGTATATTACGTAATACCTATAAACACATATATGTACACACATACATAATGTAAATTTTAAGAGATGAGAAAATCTTCGGTAACTATGATCAACATTTTTATGTTACGTTATTTCGTGTGTGTTTTATCTGTTGAGAATTGAAATTTCTGTAAGGGAGGATGAGGATCGCAATAGGACAGACGTTATATGCGATCATTCCCACAGAAGCAAACACCTGCGAGGGCACTAAAATTAGGCACTGAAGACTGGAGAAGGGGATGAGGGATAAGGAAGCGAATAGACAGAATCAAATATCAGCTGGTGTCATGGTGTCATGCAGTGTAAAGTTATTTCTTTTACGGGTTTTGTAACTGAATAAATGAAATCCGACTATTGTGGAGATTAGCCGATTTTCTTGACTTCAACCAGAAAACTTGGTTAAGGTCAAGCAGTCAAAGTTCAGAGGGTGTAGTTGGTGTTTGTACAGGGTTATTCAAAAAGATTTGCCCAATTCCAGACATTTATTATTCGGTAACTAAGATCTATATGAACATCTCGTATGCACCAAATTGTACAGCTACCCTTAATTTTGCTGGTGGGTCGGGATAGCTCAGTCGGTATAGCAAGTCGCTACGGGCTGGACGGTCGGGGTTTCGAATCCCAGTGTTAGCGAGGTTTTCTACACCCACCAAGAACGGCCCTGGGGTCTACCAAGCTTCCTGTACAATAGGTACCGGGTCATGTGCGGCGGTAAACGGCCGGAGCGTGACATAGACCACCTACCCCATCTAGCGCCTAGGTTAAAGAACGAGTAGAACTATATCTCTACTGTCTTCCTGGGCCGTCGTGGTCGGCTATAGGGTGAAATTTACATTTACTTTTTACCCTTATTTTTTTTCCATATTAAGGCGCTTGAATGTTGGAAGCTTTTCCGACACAAGTGAACACCAGTTTTCATCACGGCGACTCTAATGTTAAGTGTTTTTTTAATCACCCTGTATTTTTAGGGTCATCACGTCAAGGGGCATGATCTGTTTGTGGAATGTGTCATGCATAGGAGCAAACAGGGTTTTGAGAGGAAACCTTAATAAAGAGACAACTTGGAAGAACTAGGAGGAGATAGGAGGACAGTATTAAAATAGATGTCACTTAAATAGGGTAAGAGGTTATGAAATGGATGCATTTGATCAGGAGTGACAAGATTACTTAAGTATTACCTGAAAATACAGATTTTTGGCTTATCAGTAGCCCAGTTTCAAACTTAAAGCTTTAAACACAGAAGTTTCGGGCTCGTTCCGCTAGAGTTCGTGGGTGCAGTAAATGTTATGAGGTATTGCAGAACCCCTCGGCGCATGCACTGCAAGATCCACCAATTGAGAAGCTGCAATGGCTGATAGGTAAGCTTCCTTTCCCCTTCACCCCCACGAACCTGCAACACAGTTCTGGCAGAACGTCTGTAGCCAAAGGATGCAATATTTAGTCCAGAACATTAATATTCCTCACTGCTAACTTATATGAAAAGAAATAAGTCTTCCATTATTAAAGAATTGATCGTAATATACAGAATTACGTTAGGGAATTCCCCTTTATTTCCACTTAGTTTTGTCGTTTTATGTCAACTAGAGACGAGAAAGTGAAGATGGTGTCGCTAACAGGCTACGAACTGAACGGCTGGGGAATCGTGATTCGATTCCCAGAAGGAACAAGAGCTCTCTTGTTCTCCATCCGACACACACCGGCTGTACCCATTCAGTGGGCACAAGGAGCCCCGGGGATAAAGGAGCTGTAGCGTGGAGCTATCCTCTCAGTCTCTATGTAATACCAAAGTCAAGCACGAATCGCGCTATAATTTCACCCCCCCCCCCAAGTGCCCTCACCGTGTGCACAAGGCCTCTAGGCTCTTAGTAACATAAACGCGTAAAATGTAGCATTTGTATAAGTTGCTGTCTTTCTTTGACCCTGTTGTATTTTTGTGGTCTGATTCCCATTGGATCTAGGAATCAAAATATTTGAGGTTATGTGGAATTTGTAGCATGTACAGTTCGTACGGGGACCGCGGTAGCACAGTGGTTAAAGTGCTGTGCTACAAATAGGAAGTTCGCTGGTTCGATCCCAGCTGGTGTCAGTTGATTTTTCATTGACATAAAATCTTTCCGATCGCACTCTGGCCCTGGGGTCGACTCAGCCTCTAACAGAGATGAGTACCAGGAGTGTTTGCTGAGGTTAAAGGCGGCCGGTGCTTAAGGCTGACAACCTACCACCATCCCGTGCCGTTGTCAACAAATCTGGGAATCTTAACTTCCTGGAAACCTCTGGGCCTGTCCAGGCCTGTAATGGGACTGCTTTTCCTTTCTTTACCTTTTACAGTTCATACTAATTTGAAAATTGTAGACAAAATAAATGTAAAATATGTGCTTGTGAGTGCCATGCAGGCGTGTGGGAAAGTGAAGGTGTACGTTCACTTAGCACTAGAAGAAAATGAGTTGTCAGCTTCACACCCCGGTCACCTTAGCCCAGAGTAAAGATTTCACTAATTTCAATACATAAGAGGCTAATTGGGTTTCAGAGCTGATTTGAACCCTCTTGGGAACAGAAGTAATTCTTGCCCCTGCCCAGAATAGAGCCACGATTACTCGGTCACCCAGCCTGTATCCTAGTTATACCGACTGAGCTCGGCGCCTTTCTTGACAGAATGCTCTTCGAGTTTTGGTGATGTTTTCTGTCGCTCTACAGCTGAATTGTGACCCAGGATGTTTTCAGTCAGTACGATGCCTGGCTGCAAGCTGGACGTCTGGGGCTTGGTTCGCTGCAGGACTTCGAATTTTTTGTTGGTGTTCGCAGACGGGCCAGTGTCATCCGCCTCGCAGACGTAAAGTGCAGTGGGCAACACGGACTGCCTTCCTGGTGATCAGGCAGCTAGTGCCGAAGTTACGAAGTAATGAGGTTATACTTAGACTCAGTTTCCAGGCGCGTTCGCAAACCTGCGAAAAGCGGCTATTAGCTTCGTTATGCCTGCCTGTCCATTTGTCCTTCCGGTTTTTCTCATGCAACAACCCGGCTCCCATTAGCCGGATTTTAATAAAATTTGACATTTGAGTATTATTCTAAAACCTCTCGGGAAAATTTAATAATCATTAAACTCTTACAAGATTTCCAAGTACTTTACATGAATACCAATAAACATTTATCATCATATCTCACTCATATCTTCTTACAGTGATAAATGTTGCAGACAAATTTGTAGAGAAAGTCAAAACACATATTTTATATTTAATGACTTCTTTTCTAACAACGTGCCATTAATTAAATAATGTGAAAAAATATTTTGCAGCCTGACAGACCACAGATAACAATACTGCGCATACGCATTTCATGCTGGATACCTAATCCTACAAACACACACCTGAAATACGTAATACTTATTGCTTTTCCACTGTGAAAATGGTTGCACGAACGCGCCTTATTGTGACGTTATACGTACAACGTTTGTGTTTTTATGTCCATGTTTTTAACAATTAGAAGACTGTCGGAAATCTAAATTATATACTTCATTTCCTACCTCACAGAGAACAAACTCCGTATACAGCACAGAAAATAATTGCTTGGTTTTGTTCAAGGAAATGATCTGTTGTTTTTGCGAGAACCATAGGAAATAATCAATATCTCTGCGGTCGAAATGCTAAATTTTCAATGTTACGGTAAGTGGTATATATAATGTAAGTGTAGTCTCTCGTTCCGCTGATATTTTTAGAGCAGCTGTTACTCACTTCATCATTTATTCCATTTAACAGGCGGCGTCACCAGCTAACAATAAATTATAAATGTTAGTTGCTGTGTATTTTCATTAATTTAATTGAAATTGCGGCTTGGGTTACTTTGTATTAAATATAAACAAACTGTACGCAAACCCATCTTCTTTTAGTTTATTAACTAAGCTTTATCAAATTCACAATTTCTCATGTATTCTTGTATAGGGCAAAGGAGGGACAGAATTAGGAAGGCTTGAGAAACGGAATGTGGACAGTCGCAGTTGAGGTTTCGTTAAATTTCGACAGGTCTCGGGCTATAAAGCATCTGGCTGTAATTCAGTAAAATATTAATATAAATTTAGGTACTGCATATATTTTTACTGTGATATGTCTTGCGATAAGGCGCTGAAACCCATTTACATGGCACTGTAGATGTATCGGCTAATGGTTTGACCAGGGTCGATATATAAATTGAATAGTGATGTACCGCACAGGAAATGATTGATACGCTTCCATTCGATTATGACTCCATTATACCAAGCACTTGGGCGATGTTAGGCGCACACGTATGTTCACAGCACACTTACACACATACACACACACACACACACACACGCATTGGCTAAGCTATGCGCAATATCATCCATTCAAACTTGTAAATTATTTTCCTATATAGCCTAAATTATACATTACTTAAACTTCAACCCTTTAATTTTCCTTCAGCAGTATTTGGAATAACATTCTTCCTAAAGTTGGCTTAAACCATTATCCTTGTGGCTTGTATTCTTTAGGAGTTCTATCTTAAAGCTAGTCGGGACACATACTACCCTTAAAGTTGTTTTCCGTTTTACTCGACACATCCAGAAAATCCAAATAATATAACACAAATGACGTCACGACCGATTTCCTTCACGTCCCTTCCAGTTCGTCGCTACTGTCATTTGCTGCTGTAGGCAGCCGTTTGGCTTAAGCGTACTCTCAGCTCTCTTGAACGAGGCAACAGGAACAGAAACTTAGGTACGGGTATAAGACGAGGGTGTTCATGTTACGTAACCGTACTTTTGTAGTTTCTTGAGGAGTGTAACTAAATGACCACATTAAGATTTTGGGCGTATTTATGTTCCGAAGGACTATGTGAATTTGACGGATCATGTAGTAGTGTTAGGATAAGCGAAACACGGAATCATAAGGTAATGCGAAAGAAACGATAGACCTCTTGCAAATGTTCACTTAGAGAAAGCAATAATTAGATATCGACATCTTCTGAGAATGAAAGTGACTTCCAGTTGTCAAATTACGATCTGTGAAATTAGAGTTAAAAAGCCCCTAGATTTCTGGTATCCCAGATTTAGTCCTTTCATTGGGGTCTTCTTATTAGACTCTCCCAAATTTGTGCTACAATTAGTATCTACTTATTTTACTTAATTAATCCTTGGCTAGACGACCTTATAAGCAATATGACCTCCTCATGACAGACGCTCACTCTTCCCTGTTATTTGCCTTTTGTCTCCACTTATCAATTTAATTCATGCGAACTTTCCTGTGTAAAAGTGCATGACGTGTTTCCCTGGCTTACCTGTAGGACATGTAAAGATAAGGACTAGGGACTGTCTTTTCTCTAGCCCATGCCCTAGTGCCTGCCTAGTTTGGGTAACCCTACCTGGAGTCCGCGTGACCCCTAAAACAACTCGGCAGGTGACATTGCATGCAACCCTCCCCATTGCGCATTAAAATATTGTCATAAGATGAGCTTATTTGTATAATGTACACTATCATTTTAGTTGAGCTGTACATGTGGCGTGAATTTTTCCGGTCTTTTGTTGTTTCAAGTTCCATGTGTGTGCAAGTCCTCAACTCAAACGTTGTTTGAAATAAGTTTATTGGATTACTGCTTGTAATAAAAACTACAGGTGTTATAATGCTGCATCGACATGTGGTCTGAGGACTAATTAGTTTGGCTGCTTCATTTGTTGGTGTTTTAATCTGAATTCCACCGATAAAGTGCGGTTACATTGATTTATGTATCCAAGTTCACAATTATTGTACTTGACAACAAAAAGCATAAACTTTGATAAAGGAAATTTTAAGATAAGACTATTAATAATTACTATAAATCTATTAATTAAAAATTAATGCCAGTGTTACAAAATGTAAGGCTTCTTGGTTCTCCGATCTTTCTACCTGTTCCCGCAGGCATACTGTGCCCCACACTTTGTAAACCACCAATGAGAACACGTACGTGCGAACGATTATGCTGATATAACCACTGAACGCCGTGCATTGTTCCCATTTACCAATTCATTACAACGGGTTCACCATTTCTTCCCAGCTGCTCTGCTTCATGAGCGGTTTAGTCCAACGAATTAATTGAATATAATCTCCCTTCTTGCAACAGCTTTTCGTTCTGATCTGTGGAGTATCCCCCTTAAACCTGCAATATTGTCCCACACACATTTCCACACCACAGAAATGCTTGTCTTCTCCCTTCTAAGTCGGATTAAATTCCCCTCCCTCCTTCAGTGATGCATCGTCCTGTCTGGAAACGACCTCTGCTTGTTTGAATAATATCCACAGTGTAACATATTACCTCCCTTCCCAACACGGGGCGAGAGTAAATCCTGTGGTAATCATCCCTAATGTGAATCCCCAGGCTCGCCACAATAATCGCCAATAGTCTATAATATTCTCTCTTCATACACACACGTATCTAGAGTAATCCCAAAGTAAACAGTAATGGGAGCCAAATTGATATTAGTCATGATATTGAAGCTGAGGGAAGCAACTCATACATATTTCTACGGAAATTTGACACTCAAAATTAATATTGATATCTATAGCTCAGTCATTATAGCGACAAGGAAGAAGCTACGCCACCGAAGTTGGTTTCCAAGGGCAGGGTTTCTTCTCTGCCGACTCCATACAGGTTCCGGAGTGGACTATCTCGTATCTGAATTGTATGGGGAGCCCTATACGCAGGGTAAAGTTGCCGGAGCGTGAACGTGACCGCGACCGCTCATTTCCTTCTGTGCGGAAGTTTATAATACAGAGAGTTAGTCCTGCATGCCACATATTCTTTCATAGCCGATACTTAATTAAGCACAGTGACAACATAATAGCGACGTACTAATTTCTTAATTTTGCCGTTTCGGTGATTATGTTTTATGAGACTCTTAGTGTTCTCTGTCACTCGAAGAGAAAATTTTCTGTATTCATGTTATCCCCGTTAGATAGAGATACTGTAATGGACCGACTTACCAAATGTGTTTTCGCAAGATGGCGAAAGCACGTGAGATCCATAACAGCAATGGCTGTAGCAAAAAAAGAGGAAAAGAAAAAAAGAAGAGTATGATGACAGTGACGAGGAAGGGGAAGACGAAGAGGAACTACTTAACAAATCGAAAAATCTAATTTGTTGATAATTCATGTCGCGTTTCCTTCTTCGTAGCATGGTGCTTAGACAAGGGACGCAATTGGTTTTGTAGAATGCTTAACCTAAGGAAAAAAATTCTCTGCTGCTCTAGGTTTATCTAGCCTTATGTAAGTGGAACTGCTATAACTGGCCGTTGTGAGAGATAGCATATTCTTTTAAAAAATTGGCTTCGTGGTGTTCAGATAGCTTAATGTTAATCACAAATTTGATTCAGAACGAAAGTAAAGTTAATTCGAAATGGCACAGTGTTGTACATGTGGGCTCATCACAGAATGCTATCGGGATGTGAACAATTGCTTGAATTTTTCTAAAATCAAATACCTAATATATACAGGAGACCTGAGCGTCGCTCGTTACCTTCTACGATGTTCCTCTCTACTGTTGTTTTTCTTTGTTGCTTCTTCTAATTTTCGCATACATTTTGGATGTTATGCAAACGCAGCAATCATGCTGCCTACCATTTCGTCCTTTTCTTACCTTCTTCATAAGGTACATTTTCTTATATGTAAAATGGGTACCGGGTTTTTCCCAGGGGTAAAATGCGGCCGAGGCGTGCTGCTTACCCTACACCCCCTTCCAGTACCGCGGTCATGGAAGAGTAGAGCTATAGCTTTACCCACCCTCTAGGTCACACCGGTCATGTAACAGGATCACTTTACCTTTACCTTTCACCGGCGTAATATCCAACAATGTGCTTCGTGATACAACACACACGAGGCACATTAACTCCTACATGTTTCGGCACGGAGGTGCCATTATCAGGGAGTCATTACAGCAAAGGTGTACAAGCCAACCTGCCAAAGCAAGTTTTGCTTATTCTTATAAATGTAATTAAAACATTTCGTTGTTAAATTACGTAAAATCGATAGGAATGACGATTTACATTATTCTGATTTGAAATAGTGTATTAATAATAGGCCAACTCGGTCCTTCTAAAGTATTTCTTTTATTTATTGTCGCGCTCAGGTTCCGATATTAAACAGCTTTGTTAGTAGATGCATAAAACATGGGTGTGGAGCATTGATAAAACAACACTGACATGGAAATCCCGGATATTCGGAGATAAATCTATTTCAGTGCCCATTTGTTTACCACAAATCCCATATAAACTGGCCTGCGGGTCGAAGCTCGGGATTCACTATGAGAAGATGACACCTGAGTAGCAGGTATAGGCCTAAACAATGGGAAGTAACGGTGTAATGGACGTACTCAATGTGGAACTTCATAATTCGTTTGGTAAACTCTCTGTGCTCAGGATGACCAAAAATTTGACTAAGGAAGATGGAGGGTTTTTGCAGGTATTTTGGAAAAGAGAAATCGAAACGACGTTATTACAAAATCCTGAAGCAGTAGAATGTCTTCATATCCCCGGGCGTAGACAGGAGTGGGCTCTTAAAATGTCTGGAAGTAGTGTGCGATTTAGGATATAATCAACTGGCCCACCAGACGCACGTAGCTAACTTGTGTGAAAACCTCAGTGAAAATGAGGTTAAAGAAAGCAGAAGCTTCTTGACCGACAAAGTTTCTGTAAACTTTTCACAGGTCTCTTTTCCATAAAGGTTCTCTCTCTTGGTCATATGAATTTGTAAGCCTACAGCAGCTCTTTTTCGGTTTGGTATTTCCATTGTGGTGACAGCGATGTTGAGCTATACACATTGATGGTTTTCGTCAATACAAATTTCATTACCGTTTCCCTTTATCATTATTCAATGGTACCAAGGATCCGCAAACAACATTCACCTTTTACCTCATCTGTGTGAGCCTGCACACCGATCGATAGATACCTATTCCTGCACATCTGTTGTGCTGGTAGTTCTACACTAGGGGTAAAGAGAAAGCGTTGCGAATCGGCCGTGTTCATGCCATATAATACATCAACTAGTGGTGCAGTAAAATCTGAATGATGTAAAATGTTTTTAAAAATTCAGATGACGTTTAATCATCTTGTCTTGTTTTATAAGCAAATTTATGCACTTCTTTCCGTTTTGCTGTGTCTTGTGTCCCAGCAAATTTAGGTTTACAAGAATGTGGGCTTTCCAGCGGTGTAGTTGAAGTATTCGCTGTCATAGAATGTGACGTCACATCATTAGGTGACTGGAACCCGACGTTTTGAGACAGTGTAGTGGTCCACAATGGTTGAAATTCATGGTAATGTCGACCCTTGAAAATGAGACCACTTATTTTCTCGCAAAGTCGTGCACCAGACACCCAATGACGCGTCGCAACCGAGACTTAAAATCTAAGTTTGATCAATTTAAGAAATTTTTATGAAACTTGATATCAGTATCATATCGCGATCAGATGTACGGTTATGCTTTTATTACTAAGAATTCGAATATGACAGCTACACAAATTTGTTATTTGGGGGTTATGAAATTCTGTATGATAATGTGCAGTACACAAATTCGGTGAAGTTATTTATTCTTTAATTATAAGGCAGCAACAACAAAGAAAGTCGTATTAATATGATAATTTCTTACGTAATGAATAAGCAGTAATTAAATGGAGACATATCTAAGTAATCGCCTTTTTATTTGATATATTATTTTCAGTGTTCTACAAGCGCAATTACTTTATCAAAATAAAATAGCCATTGTACCTTACACAGTTTTTGCACATTGCAGTAACTGGTGTTTATTTCAAAATATTTATTTTTCAGTTGTTCCAGATACTCTGATCAATCTACTGTTTAACCTAAGCACCCATTAACGATAGCCGCTTGGAACCTGCCTCATCAGCACTCCCCCGACTCTATTTGAATAACTTCACCTATTCGTAAACTTCCCTTTGACTCGTACAGTCACCTCCATAATGAAATACCATGCTGTCGAAAATGTCAGTAATATTCAAACCATTTGAATTACAGAAATGGAATCACACTTTATTTTGTAACTTTTTTGCGTTCTATCAATGTGAAAGCCATGTTAATCACATTACACTATGGTTTCATGACAGAAGACGGCATGAATACAATAAGCAGAAAAGGAATTTTCATTTTCTGTTCAGCCAATTTTTTTTGATGTTGCCAATATTACTTTTGAAATTAAAGATAACGTTCCTTTAAGGTATGACTTTTCCTTCTCGTATTTGTGTGTGTGCGTATGTGTTTGTGTGTGTTTGTGTGTGTGCGTATGTGTTTGGGTGTTTGTGTGCGTGCGTATGTGTTTGGGTGTTTGTGTTTGTGTGTGTGCGTATGTGTTTGTGTGTTTGTGTGTGTGCGTATGTGTTTGTGTGTGTGCGTATGTGTTTGTGTGTGTGCGTATGTGTTTGGGTGTTTGTGTTTGTGTGTGTGCGTATGTGTTTGTGTGTTTGTGTTTGTGTGTGTGCGTATGTGTTTGTGTGTGTGCGTATGTGTTTGTGTGTGTGCGTATGTGTTTGTTTGTGTTTGTGTGTGTGTGTCCTTGTCCATTACTTGGCACATTACTTAGCTATTCTAAGCGCGTTACCAAACTTTCGAAGAGCGACTGTCAAGTTCGTCATTTCCGTATGTCCGTATGTCCAGCTGTCCGTCCGTCTGCACGGTAAAGCTCGGCTCCGGCTGGAAGAATTCTCTCGAAATTGTATGATGGGTGATTTTACTAAAAATCTGTCAAGAATATTCAAGTATGGTTAAAACAGCCCGAAACAGTTAACCCTTGGTATGAGGCAAAACATGAATTTAGGTCTACTTCGTTTTCTAGACATAACGTGGCTCTTGTTGATATTGATTGATAACTATAATAAATACTAATCTGCCTTCTTTCTTCAGGGGATTTATGTGTTGCGTAATTAAGTCTATGAAGACCGCACTATCATAATATTTAATGTTTACTGATGTCTAGGATTTTTTATTTTTGTACGTAAGTAAATAATATGTGTACAAATATCTGAAAAGTATGTTTTTCTTAAGTCATCGATTACAAAATATTTCTGCGGCGTAAATATTTGAATTTTTTATGAACGGCACACTAAAAAAATCAATGTAGACAAAAGTTACAAGTTCTGGGAACAAATGCGGTAAAAGAATCTAAAAATATAAATAATATTCTATAATGTATACACAATTGTGAACAACAACAAAACTTTGGTTAATTATTATGGTGATCTCTGTAGGATCCAGAACACCAAGTCCTGAAGGCGCCTCAATTTTGTTTTTAAAGTGTATTTCCTGAATTTTTAATTGTTGATTGATTTTTACCTAGGTATCAGAACTTAACTCTTTGTTACAACACTTAGACAAGCTGGCAAAGATGAAAGCAAATATATCCGTACTGGAAGGACAGTCCAGTTTGAAACGTTCGGGTGGAGACTTGTAATTATCAGGACGATATAACGTTACCGCATCTCATGAAGTAGAGATGTAATGCAAAAGAACACTGTTGCGTGGCTTCAAGTGTGCAGCCCTGTTCTGCGGCTGGTCACTTGGGAGCGACTAGATTGCGAAGGGCGACAGAAAGGTCAGGCAGTCCGAATCCCAAATTCCCAATCCACGATGCGTCGTGGTCTAAATGTCAATGTTTCAAGTCATGTGAAACCGAAGTATAAGGCTGTGATATGCAGTCCATCTTGGTGACGTTGCTGGCTCTTGAATTCTTCGATGAAGACCCATCGAGGGTCAAAATTATGGAAATTTTCTCCTAAGCTATGGAGTCGTATTACCACATTTTCACTTAGATTTGGAAATTTTTTGGTCTTAAGAATTTGTCAATGACGAAAACTCGGAACATATATTGAAAGCTACTTATATAAAGAGCAAGAATACGATGGATTTTAACATACACTCTTATTCGAGGAGATAATACTAAAAATTTTTTATATCTTACTGGAACTCTGAATGTATTTTTCTCATAAAATTCTGCACTTCGTATTTTGCTGAACTGTATACGTCTGACCCATCTTATTTGAAGCAATAGACTTCTTAATCTTGACAAAACATCATGAAGGAACTTGAAACATAGTACTTTTCTTAAGTAGTTAGTATTTTCAGCAGCTCACCGACTCGTCCACCTAACCATCCAACAAGCCAGCTCAGCCAACAGTCACCTAACAGATCACCTACTCTCTCCGTAAAACTTAAATCTTGGGGCCATTAGAGTAAAATTTTATATTTGAAAAATAAGAACTTTCCCTCCCTCGTTCTTTAAGCAGGGATATGCTTGTTGTATAAGCCCCTCGTGTTTGTACCCCCTCAAAATGCTTGAAAAAATTATGGATTTTCATTAAAGTTGTAAATATTATACTTCTTAAAAACTATACTATTATAGGTCATGATATTTTGCCATTAATAACCCTGACGTAACAAAACCAAACCTCGGGGTTCCAGTTTCAAGTACGAGATTCTGTGTAGTTTCTCTCAGTACCTGAAGACGAATTCCGATACAGTATTTCAAATTGGACCACGTCCGTGCCTTCCACACATTTGCAATATATTATTTACCGAACATTATTTTAAGCAACATATTCTAAGCTTCTGAGCCAGTAACTAATTAGGAGAAAAATATATGAAGTTTAAGGACAATCAACACAAAAACCCGCATTTTTTTGTTACTATGTTTTCAAAAAAATATTCTTCTTGTTTGGAATGAATTTCGTGTTATGAAAAATATGACTGTCGTGATATTTATGCCTTTCTTGCCCTCTGATGAAGTAAAGTAATGTAACATCGGACCTGCTTATGCGAAGTGCTGCATAGAGATAAAACTTGTACCTGTCTGCAGGTAGCCCTACAGGTTAGTGCACATTTAAATATTACTAGTCGCAAACGTGAAAAACGTGCGAGATTTTGGGAGTATATCTGTCAATTCTAACGTAATGGAATTTTGAGTTAGTCGAAATCGTGCTTATTTACTAATCATTAAACATACGTTTTTATAGTGTTCATGTCACTGCATTAATTGATAATTACATAAGGCAACACAAAAAATGCAAATATTGTTTTATGTAATTTATATGATAATACTGTGCATGTTGTTGGTGTTATAAGCATATATTAATATAAGTGTACATATGTACTTACATATATATTTATATGTGTATTTATTATCTTATAATTCTTGCTGTTTTCACAACTTATTTTTAACCGCTTGAGAGAATATTCTTGTAAATGCATTCTAACAAAAAATCATTTTGGTTGGCTAAGTACTTTCATTTGTGAAGCCATCTCGTCTCCACTTTCCATGTTAATTAAGAATCCTTTATGTCCACAAAGTATTGACTTCATATTTTTTCCAGTTTAACTGAAGGCAGACACGAGGCATATAATATGACAACTTAAAATAACAACAATCAACTTGCAGTAAACAGGCAATGTGACACAAAAAGAAAACCGACTTGTCCAAAGAACGGCCTTCGTGTGTGATTAGTGCAGCTTCTGATACCAGTCACTATCTTGTCGTGGGTTCTCAAGTTGCTGTACCTTCTTCTCGCAAGGTGCTCCCAGCATGTTCCTGTTTTATTGATTGCTGCTCCTACTGCACAGTCGATATCAGAGCAGAAGGATAATGTAAATATTCGTATGCATATTGGCGAACACCACAAATTCAGGCGCTGAGTAATGGATTCTACATTGTAACACTGCAGAAAGCGGTCTATGTGCAGCACAATTCCACATCAGCTAATTACTTTATTCGGTCACAGTCTGAAGTAATGGTGTAATTAAAGACTTTATAGTGAAGAGCAAAGTATTACGTATCGTTATGTGCGTCTGACAATCAAAGGTAAAGTATAAAATTGTCGTTATTAGCACGACGCCGTGAAGGCTTGTGAAGATAAAACACATGTTATTAAAGTTAGTATCATTACATGAAGTTAAATTGGCTCCGAGGCCTGTTGGAATATTGTGGCCAGGAAGGAAATTCCTACCCTGCAGGGAAATGAACTGCAATCCTTCAATTTTATGAAACATCTCAGCAACAAAACTGGAGATAAAAATAAAGTGTAAATTGTCGTTCTTTCAATAGGTGACATTTACAGCAGTTGTATAATATTCTGAATGAAGGCATCACGATGTGCTTGTAATTCAATTAACGTTACACAGTATACGTCAGCACATTTTTTTTATTTTTAAGCAAGGCTACATGTTTCGACTAAAAGTTAGTCATCTTCAGGCCCTTACAACATTTTCCGTTACCAGATGCTTTGCCCACTTTGGGATCCCATAGTGTTTACAACTGTGGAATACATCTA
>Ga0123354_10001861_pt1 | contig 26702 bp, 16 predicted proteins | sample TergutLab28metaG_2_FD_97872 | JGI IMG/M metagenome (GOLD analysis project Ga0123354, IMG submission 97872) | Labiotermes labralis P4 segment gut microbial communities from Petit-Saut dam, French Guiana - Lab288 P4 | ecosystem: Host-associated > Arthropoda: Insects > Digestive system > Gut ...
AACCTCTCGCTCATGGAAAACCCGGTCTGACCAGGCATTACACCACCATTTCAGTCGGGCTGACAGGATTTGAACCTGCGACCCCTTGACCCCCAGTCAAGTGCGCTACCAAGCTGCGCCACAACCCGTTCCGATTGCCAGGAGCCCCAGAGATCCGAAGGTCGCGGTACTCCAAGCGTCAGTGAGTCTACTACACCTGCCCCGTACCTGTCCTAAGTGGTCCAGGCCTTCCAAAGGCGCGCGTACTCCCCGTCCAGCGCCATCAGCTCCTCATGGCTACCCAACTCGTGAATGCGTCCGTCGATGACGACGGCGATCCGCTCGGCGTCGTGGGCGGTGTGAAGCCGGTGGGCGATGGCCACCACCGTACGCCCGGTCAACAGCGCCGACATCGAACCCTCGACGTGGCGGGCGGTGGTGGGATCGATCAAGCTGGTCGCCTCGTCCAGGACCAGGGTGTGCGGATCGGCGATCACCAACCGGGCCAGCGCGATCTGCTGGGCCTGTCCGGGTGTCAGCGCCGTACGCCCGGAGCCCACCATCGTATCCAGGCCGTCCGGCATCCTTTGTACCCAATCGTCGGCCTGAACCGTCCGCAAGGCCTCCCACACCTGGTCGTCGTCCGTGGTGTCCTCACGCGCCAAGATGACGTTGTCGCGAATGGTCCCCACGAAGACGTGGTGTTCCTGCGTGACCAGGGCCACCTCGGTTCGCAGTTTCGTCAGCGGCAGATGCATGACGTCGACCCCGCCGACCTCGACCACGCCGAGACGCGGGCCGTTGATCCCGGCCAGCAGCCGGCCGAGCGTCGACTTGCCCGACCCCGACGGCCCGACGATCGCCAGCCGCTCCCCCGGTACCAGGTCCAGGGTGACATCGTGCAGTACATCCCGCCCCGCGCGATAGGCGAACGTCAGATCCTGGCCGACCAGGTGGGTACCCGCCGGCTGCTCATCCGTCGAATGCCGGTCCTCCGGCACCGCCGCGATGCCGAGCAGACGCGACGTCGACGCCACACCGATCTGCATGTTGTTCAGCGTCTGGATGATCCGGTCGATCGGCCCGTTCATCTGCTGCAGGTACACGGTCGCGGCCGTGATCTGGCCCAAATTGACCAGCCCTGCCCGGTACCCGAAAAAGCCGATGACGACGGCGATGGCCAGTGGCAACTGTTGGGCCAGTCCCTCCCAGGTGAACAACCCCGCGCGCAGCATCATGGTGTACCGCTCGTTCTGGGCGGCCATCTCGATGTCGTGATCGGTCAGCGCGATCCGGCGCCGGCGCAGCCCCAACGCCTCGACGCTGCGCGCACCCTCGACCGTCTCCGTCAGCGAGGTGTTCAGGCGGGAGTACGCCGCACCCTCCGAGATGTACCCCGGCGCCGCGTACTTCAGGTACGACCGGACGGCCAGGGCGACGACCACCACCGTGAAGATCAGCGGCAGCGCCAGCAGCCCGCTGTACATCACCATGCCGCCCATGGTGAACACCAGCGTCGCCACGCCGATGATGAAGTTGGGCAGCGCCCAACGCACCATGCCGCCCATCGACCCCACGTCGCGGGTCACCCGGGTCACCAAGTCACCGGTCGAGGCCGTCTCCACCCGGGACAGCGGCAGCTTGAGGATGGCCCGGATGACGTACTCGCGCGCCGAGGAGATCATGCCCTGGCCGAACATGGTCGACAACCGCCGGGCGGCGAAGGTCAGAACCGCCTGCAGCACGATGATCCCCATGACAGTCAGCGAGATTCGCGCCACCTGAGACATCACGGCATGGGTAGGATCGGCCGACACGTCGTCGACCAGATTGCCGAGCATCTGCGGCATGATCGCACCGGCGATGGCGGCCAGGCAACTGGCGACCATCAGCGAAACGGCCATGGCCTTGCGGTCGCGCACCATCCGGCCGACGAAACGGATGACCGTCGAGTTCTCGGCGATCGGCAGGCCGCGGATGGGGTGACGCGATGCGGCGTACCCGTCTTGGGCCAGCCGGCGCCGCGCCATCTGGCGCTGGGGAAAGCCGGTGATCAGGTGCCACAAGTCGAGCTTGGGCGCGTCCATCAACAGCGGCGGAATCGGGTTGTCGAAATCGACGCCGTCAGCCCACGATTCGCGCGAGCCCTCGAACAGTTCGGTCGTCTCAGCCACGGTTCACCACCTCGGTACCCCGTATGACCACCCCGCGGTACGCGGGGGAGGTCTCCATCAACTCGGCGTGCGTGCCCTCCGCCACCACGCTGCGGCCCTGTACCAAGACGACCTTGTCGGCGTGGCGCAGCCACAATGGCGAGACCGTGGTCATGATCGTGGTCTGTCCGGACCGGTACTCTGGCAGCCGTTCGGTGATCCGGGCCTCGGTGTGAGCATCGACGGCCGAGGTCGGTTCGACCAGGACCAGGACCTCGGGATTCATCAACAGCGCCCTTGCCAGAACCAACCGCTGGCGCTGGCCGCCGCTGAGCCCGCGGCCCCGCTCGTCGATCCGGCCCTGCCAACCATCGGCGAAAGCGTCCCAGACGTCCTCGGCCGAAGCGGCCCACAAGGCTTGCTCCGCTTGCTCCCGGGTGTGCTCGGCGTGGGGGTCGACCAACGTCTGCAAGGTACCGGAGAAGACAGAAGCATCGGCGTCGTTGACGACGATCCGGTGGCGGATCTCGTCCAGATCGATGTCCGCCAGGTCGACGCCGTCCAGGGTCACACCCCATTCGCGGCCAGCCAACTCCTCGTCGTGACTGACCTGACGAGCCCGGGCCTCGGCCCGCTTTTCCCAGGCCTGCTTCTCGGCCTCGCCCTTCAACTCCCGCGATACGCCCAGTTCTAGCCGCTCGGTGTCAGCCGGCAGGTAGCGTCCGACCCGGTCGGCCAAGGCGGCCGACTCGTCCGGTATCGCCGAGACGATGATGGTGAACTTCCCCGGGCTCGCGATGAAACCGGACTCATGGTCGACGATCTCGCCGAGAGAGAAGGCCTCGGGGTTGGCCTTGGCCCGCCACGGCGGCGCCTGGGACAGCAAACCGATCGTCTTGGTGGCCGACACCAGCGAAGCCGTCCACCGCTGGAAGGCTTCGAAGAAGGTGTTCACCGGCCGCTGCAGGAAGACGGCGTACCCGAAGAAGCTGATCAGCTCCCCGGTCGACAACCCGCCCCGGGTCATTTCGAGAGCGCCGAACCACGTCAGGCCGACCAGGAGCGCCCCCGTGGTGACGATCCCGACCGAGTCGAGCGCGCCCCACCAGGTACCGGAGCGTACGCCGGCCCGCCGGACCGACTGCGACTGACGCGCGTAGTTGTCGCCGAAGGTACGTTCCCCGCCGATCCCCCGCAAAATCCGCAAGCCCGCGACGATGTCGACCGCCATGCCGGTGAGCTTGCTCGACCGCTCGCGTTCGACCATCTGCGCGCGTTGCAGCGGCCGCAGGATCGGGGTGGTGACCACGACGATCAACGGTGTGGCGATGAGCACGATCAGGCCGAGAAAGACATCCTCGCGCAGAACCAGGACTGCGACGACCGCGAAGGCCGCCACGGCGGCGAGCAGGCGGCCGAAGATCTCGGCGATGGCGCCGAAGGTATCGGCGTCGGAGGAAGCGACCGACAGCATCTCGCCCGCCGGGACGCGGCGGGTGACCACGTGGGACATCTGCCCGACCTTGCGGGCGACCAGCTTCGTGATGCGGAACATCGCCGTCAGCCAACCGGCCACGCCCAGCGTCGACGCCGCCACGTTGCAACCGACCCCGAACAGGACGATGATGACCATCGCCAGAGTCCATCGCCAGGTGGCCGACCAGTCCCCGGCCACGATGCCGTGATCGACGACCCGCCCGAGGATGAAAGGGTTGAGCGCACCCGGCAAGAACCAGACAAAGGTCAGTAATCCGGTCAGGCCGATCAGGCCCTTCTGACGGCCCAACAACCACAGGACAAAGCGCAGGGAACTGCGGGTGTTAGGTATTTCCTCGTCGTGGGGCAACGCCCGGTTGGTACCTTCCGCCACCGACGTGTAGGCGACGACATCTGGCGGGAAGGACTTCATGGCGGATCAGCAACGTGACTAGGTTTTCGGTATCGGGTGGCGTGTCCGCGGCGCGGGCGAACAATGTTCAATCATAGACCACCGGACACGGTGATCCGGCCCATTTCCGGCTACGAAGATCGCCTGATCCTGGGCCTGACCTCGATGTGAATCGGCGTGCCGGTGAAGCCGATCTCCTCCCGCAGCCGGCGTTCGACGAAACGGACGTACTGGGGATCCAGTTCGCCGGTGGTGAACAGGACAAAAGTCGGCGGACAGGACTGCGGCTGAGTGCCGAACAGGATACGCGGCTGCTTGCCTCCCCGGACCGGATGGGGATGGGCGGCGGCCGTCAACCCCAACAGCGCGTTGAGGCGTCCGGTCGAGATCCGGGTCTCCCACCCCAGGAGCGCGGCGTCGATGGCTTTCGCCAACCGGGCGGTGTTCCGGCCGGTCAGCGCGGAGATGTTGACGCTCGGCGCCCACGCCACGTGCGGCAGGTCCAGTTCGATCTCGCGGTCGAGGTACCGCCGGCGCTCCGGATCGACCAGGTCCCACTTGTTGAACGCGATCACCATGGCCCGGCCGGCCGCCTCGACCATCGACAGGATCCGCAGATCCTGCTCGGTGACGGGCTGGGCGGCGTCGATCACCACGATGCAGACCTCCGCGCGCTCGATGGCGGATTGGGTACGCAACCAGGCGTAGTACTCGTGGCCGGACGCCTGGATGACCCGTTTGCGGATGCCGGCCGTGTCCACCATCCGGTAAAGCTGGCCGCCGATGTCCACGATCTCGTCGACGGGATCGACCGTCGTACCCGCGGCGTCGTCGACGACCGATCGTTCCTGGCCCGACAGTTGATTGAGCAGGGAAGACTTGCCGACGTTGGGTTTCCCGACGATGGCCACCCTTCTCGGACCGGTGGGCGGTTCGGCGGCGTCATCGCCCATGGGCAACTGGGTCACGATGGCGTCGAGCAGGTCGCCGGATCCCCGGCCGTGCAGAGCCGACACGGCGTACGGCTCGCCCAGGCCGAGGTTCCACATGGCCGCCACTTCGGGTTCCTGCCGCTGGTCGTCCACCTTGTTGGCCGCCAGGACGACCGGCTTTTTCGTACGCCGGAGGACCCAGGCCACCGCCTCGTCCTCATCGGTCACCCCGACGGTCGCGTCGACCACGAAAACGACGGCATCGGCCAGGTCGACCGCCAACGACGCTTGTTCGGCGATGCGGGCGGCCATGCCTTTGGCGTCGGTCAGCCAGCCGCCGGTGTCCACCAGCACGAACTCGCGCCCGTTCCACTCCGCGTCGTAGCTCACCCGGTCGCGGGTCACACCCGGGATGTCCTGAACCACCGCCTCACGACGGCCCAACAGGCGGTTGACCAGGGTGGACTTGCCGACGTTGGGCCGTCCCACGACCGCGACCACGGGTTTCACTGCCATGTGCCTTCGATCGAATCCTGAGCCTCACGCAAGATTTCGGCACTGGCGTGCAACGCCGCCATCTCGCCGGCGGTCAGATCCGGGGTGAGGACGTGCGAAACTCCGTGCTCGCCCAGGACCAGCGGTACCGAGAGATACACGTTTTCCAGCCCGTACGCCCCCTCCAGCAGGGTGGAGCAACTCATGATCGATTGTTCATCGCGTACGATCGCCTCGACGATCCGTACCGCCGCCATGCCGATGCCGTAGTACGTCGCGCCCTTGCGCTCGATGATGTCGTACGCGGCGCGGCGCGTCTGCTCCGCGATGTCGTCGCGGACCGCCTGGCCGAAGTCGACGTCGAACGCCTTGGCCGCCTCATCGATGCCCATCCCGGCGACGTTGACCAGGCTCCAGGCCGGAAACTCCGAGTCGCCGTGCTCCCCCAAGATGTACCCGTGGATGTTGCGCGTGTCGATGCCGTCCAGATGGCGGCTGAGCAAGTAGCGGAAACGCGACGAGTCGAGCACGGTGCCTGAGCCGATCACCCGCGCGGGCGGGAACCCGGTGGTACGTTGGGCCACGTAGCTCATGGCGTCGACCGGGTTGGCGACCACCAGCAACACCGACTCCGGCGAGTACCGGGCGACCTGTCGGGCGACCGACACCATGATACCGGCGTTGCGCCGGGTCAGATCGAGCCGGGTCTCCCCCGGCCGCTGGTTGGCGCCGGCCGTGATGATGACCAGATCGGAGTCGGCGGTGTCGGGGTACTCGCCGGCGTGGATGGAACTCATCTTGGCGAACGGCGCCCCGTGGGCGATGTCCATGGCTTCGCCCTCGGCCCGGGCGTGGTTGACGTCAACCAAGACGATTTCAGTGGCGATCCCCCTCATGACCAGGGTGTACGCGATAGTCGAGCCGACGAATCCAGCGCCGATGACCGAAATCTTGATCGCGGTACGAGCCGGGTCGTCGCGTGAGGTTGATTGAGGTATTGACATGAGCAGCCTTCCTGCCGTCGTGATGGGAATCATTTTAGTCCCAGGCTCGCCGGAACCGATCGATTCTGCCGTGGATCAGGGTACCGAAATCCCGGCACGGGCGGCCAGCAGCAGAATCTGGGCCACCACCTGGTCCGGGGTGAGAAAAGTCGAATCGATGGTGGCCACGCCGTCGGCGGCCACCGTGAAGTTCACCAACGTCGAATCGTCCTGGTCGCGCCGCAGTACCTGGTCGCGCAGCCCCGCCGCATCGACCCGCCCGCCCAGCTCGGCGCCGCGCCGGGCCATCCGGGCCGCCGGGTCGGCGGTCAGCAGCACCCGTACCGCCGCCTGCGGGGCCACCACCGTCGTGATGTCGCGCCCCTCGGCCACGAACGACCCGGTCGCGAGAATGGCCTGCTGACGGGCCACCAGATCGGTCCGGCAGTCCGGATTGGTGGACACCGCGCTGACCCACGCGGAAACCTCCGGGTCGCGAATCGCCTGGGTCACATCGCCGAGACCGGCCAGCCGGACGTACTGGTCGTCGGGGTCGGTCGAGATGTCCAACGCCATGTCCCGGCAATAGGCGGCAATGGCCGCCACGTCGTTATGATCCACGCCAGTTTTCATACATCCCACCGCCACGGCGCGGTACATGGCGCCGGTATCGAGGTACCCGCAACCCAGGGTACGGGCAGTCAGTTTGGCCGCGGTAGACTTCCCCGAACCCGAAGGCCCGTCGATGGCGATGGTGAACATGGCAATCCTTTCCGTACGGTGTCCGTACATGTTCAGGGCTTCAGACTCCAACCGGCCGTCGTCATCGCCTGGGTCAGGCTCTCGGCCTTATCCGGCTCGACCGCGATGGCGATGTAGCCGACCTCGCGGGTCCGGTCGTGCTCGATGCCCAGATCTTCGACGTTGACCCCGGCGGCGTTGACATCCGCGAAGAGCCGGGCCAGGGCGCCCGGCGAATCGGGGATCTCGACCACCACGTAGACGAACTGGTCGGCGGTACGCCCGTGCTTGCCGGGAAGGCGCCGGGTTCCCTCGGCGCCATGCCGGAAGAACTCGGCCACCAGTTCCGGCGAGTCCAGATGGTCCTCGATCTGCGTCAAAACGGCGGACAACTTGGCCAATTCCGCGCGGATCGCCGCCTGGTTGGCCATGACGATCTGCGTCCACATCGTCTCATCGGAAGCCGCGATCCGCGTGACGTCGCGGACGCCCTGCCCGGCCAGCCGCAGATGGGCCGGTACAACATCGGTCAGGTTCCCCGCCATCAGCGAACTGACGATCTGGGGTACGTGGGAGACTTCCGCAACCGCCAGATCGTGTTCGGCCGGGTCCATGATTTCCACCCTGGCCTGACACGTCTCGGCCAGGCGTCGAACGGCATCGACGCTGGCCGGATCGGCCTGCGGGTGTACCGCGATCACCCAGGTCCGGTCAACGAAAAGGTCACCGTGCGCGGCCAGTGGGCCGGTCTGGTGCGATCCGGCCATCGGATGAGAGCCCACATAACGGCCAAGATCGGCCCCGGCCGCCCGAACCTGCTCCAGGATCGGGGCCTTCACGGACGCGACGTCGGTGACCGTCGCGGCCGGGAACTCGTTCAGCATCTGGGCCACCATCGTACCGGCGGTCGACGGCGGTACGGCCACGACCACCACTCCGACCTCGGTTGGCGGGTCGACCGTACCGGCGCCCAGGCTGGCCGCGACCAACGCCAAGCTGGGGGTACGGTTCCGCAGGTGGACGCGGTATCCGGCGGACGTCAGAGCCATCCCGATGGAGGTGCCGATCAGCCCCGTACCGACGATGAGGACCGCTGGCTCACTCACCGCTGTCCGCCTGCTTCGGCGCCCGGCGCCGCGTGGCCCGGGTTTTCGTCGAGGGTTTGGACAACGCCGTGATCTCATCCAGGCTCAGCCGCCGGAACTTCCGGTTGCCAGGCCGGGCCCGGTCCAGCAGCGCCACTTCGAGGCTGTCGACGGTCGACTCCGTACCGCCGCGCGGATCGGTGACCAGCGCCGACCTGGCCAAACGCAGGCAGTCCGGCAGACCGAGATTCGGCGAGTACCCCTCGCGCATGGCGGTGGCGACCGACTCAGCCGCGCCACCGATGACGGTGAACTGGGCCTCGTCGGTGATCGAGCCGTCGAAACTCAGCCGGTAGATTTCGTCCTGCTCGTTGGTCAGGCCCACCTCGGCCACCACCATTTCGACCTCGTACGGCTTCTCCATCACGGCCGAAAAGATGGCGCCCAGCAACTGGGCGTACGCCCCGGCCAACATCCGGCCCGTCACATCCCGCCGGTCGTAGGCGTACCCGCGCAGATCGGCGTGGCGGATGCCGGCCACCCGGAGGTTCTCGAACTCGTTGTACCGGCCCACGGCCGCGAAGCCGATCCGGTCGTAAATCTCAGCCACCTTGTGCAAGGATTTCGAGCGATTCTCGCCGACGAAAAGAATCCCGCCGTCGTACCGCGCGACGATGACCGACCGTCCCTTGGCGATCCCGGCGCGGGCGAACTCGGCCCGGTCCTTGATCTGTTGCTCGGGTGAGACATAGAAGGTGGGCTGGCTCATAGCTTGGCCTCCGGTCCATCGGGCCGTACGGCGCGGGCAGCCAGTATCCGCCCCGTCACCTCGGCGATCTCCGCTTCCGGCATCTGACGCGCGCCCAACTTGTCCACCGCGATCACCACCGGATAGATCTTCCGCAGCACGTCGGGCCCGCCGGTGGCGGAATCGTCGTCGGCGGCGTCGAAAAGCGCTTGGATGCACATCTTGACGGCGCTCGCGAGGTTGGCCTTCGGCGAGTACAGCTTCTTCAGCGATCCTTTGGCGAACAGCGAACCCGAGCCAACCGCGTGGAACCCGGTTTCCTCGTAGCACCCGCCCGTCGCATCGTACGCGAAGATGCGGGCCGTCTGGGCGTCGAGGTCCCAGCCGACGAACAGCGGTATGACCACGAACCCTTGCAAGGCCATGCCCAGGTTGCCGCGAATCATGGAAGCCAGGCGGTTGGCCTTGCCGTCGAGAGTGAGCGGAGCGCCTTCGATCTTCTCGTAGTGCTCCAACTCGACGCGGAACAGTTTCACCACGTTGATGGCCAAGCCGGCCGAGCCGGCGATCCCGATGGCCGCGAAGTCGTCGGCCACGAAGACCTTCTGAATGTCGCGCTGAGCGATCATCGACCCCATCGTGGCGCGCCGGTCCCCGGCGATGACCACCCCGTCGGGAGTCGCCACGGCAACGATGGTGGTCGCGGTCGGGGCCAGGTCCTGGCCCGGGTGTACGGGCGCCTGGGCGGGCAGCAACTGAGGCGACACCCGCGTCAGGAATTGGGTGAAGGAACTCGTCGGGTCACTCAGGTAGGCCCGGGTCATCTCGTCGGTAGTCATCAGATCAAGTTTACCCGGCACGGCGCCAGGCGTGCACCGACCCGACTCGGGGCAGTCTGTTAGGCTGATGTCGTGGTTGACACGACCGCATTCGCAACCGATCTGGAGCGGGCCATCGCCGAGCTCCGGTCAGGTGACCACACCTGCGTACTGCGCCGGGGCGAGGATACCCTGACCAGCCAGGCCCCCGGAGTCGCGGCGCTTGTCGACTGGATCGCGTCCGGGGTCGATCTGGCCGGTTTCTCGGCCGCTGACCGGGTGGTCGGCCGGGCGGCGGGATGGCTGTACGCCTATGCCGGGGTCGTCGCCGTACACGCCGAACTGGCGAGCCTGCCCGGGCTGGCCGTCCTGGCCGATCATGGCATCCCGGCGGACGCGAGCCGTACCGTGCCGGCCATTCTCAACCGCGACCGATCCGGGTCCTGCCCGATGGAAGCCGCCGTCGCCGGGATCGGTGAACCGCCGGACGCGGTGGCGGCGCTGACCGAAGCCGTCCGGCGGATTCGAGGAGGGCAACTGTGATAACCGACCTGCTGTACGGACGGGGCCGTCTGGCCGTGACCCTGCCCGACACCGCCGAACCGACCGTGATCCGCAAAACCGCGCTGCCGATCACCGAGGACGTACCCGCAGCCGTGGCCGACGCTTTTGCCAATCCGGTTCAAGCACCGCCGCTGGCGGAGTTGGCTGCCGGGCGTACCTCGGCCTGCATCGTGATCTGCGACATCACCCGCCCGGTACCCAACCGGATCTTCCTGCGCCCGATGATCGAGACCATGCTGGACGCGGGCATTCCGGCCGATGCCATCACGATCCTGGTGGCCAACGGCCTGCACCGCTCGGGCGACGAGGCGGAACTGGCCGAATTGGTCGGCGGCGACGACTGGGTACTCCGCCACGTCCGGATCGTCCCCCACAACGCCCGCGACCAGGCGAGCCTGGTCGATCTCGGGGTCACGCCTCAGCGCCGGGTTCCGGTGGCGATCAACCGGACCCTGGTGGACGCCGACCTGCGGATCGTGACCGGCCTGGTCGAGCCGCATTTCATGGCCGGCTGGTCGGGCGGGCGCAAGGTCGTGGCACCGGGTGTCGCGGGCGAGCAGACCATCCGGACCTTCCACTCGGCAGCGTTCATGGAGGACCCCGGCGCGGTCGAGTGCAACCTGGCGGCCAACCCGCTGCACGAGGAGCAACTGGCCATCGTCGCCATGGTGGGCGAGTTGTACGCGGTCAACGCCGTCATCGATGAGGCCCGCCGCCTCAGTTTCATCAACTTCGGAGCGATCGAGGCGAGCCACCAGGCCGCCGTCGATTTCACGCAACAGTACGCCGTCGTGCCCGTACCGCGCCGGTTCCACACCGTGGTGACATCGGCGGCCGGGTACCCGCTCGACAAGACGTACTACCAGACGGTCAAAGGTATGGTGACCGTACGCGACATCCTCGAACCGGGCGGTACGATCATCATCGCCTCCGAGATTTCCGAGGGATTCGGCAGCCCGGAGTTCCGCGAGGCCCAGAAACGGCTGATCGCGCTCGGCCCGGACGGTTTCCTCCAGTCCCTGCTCGTGAAAAACCAGGCGGACATCGACGAGTGGCAAACCGAGATGCAGCTCAAACCCATGCGCGTCGGCCGGATCGAACTCTTCACCGCTGGCCTCACGCCTGAGGAACGCGCCGACACCGGTGTGACGGTCATCGATTCGATTGAGACCGCCGTCGCCGAGAGCATCGCCCGGACCGGCGACCCCGCGGTGGCCGTCGTACCCGAGGGGCCGTACGTCATCCCGGTCTACCGCTCTGGCATCTCAACCCCGCGCGGCCTGGGTCCGTCGTAGTCTTCGCCGTACGCGCCGGGTGCCGGGCGGCGGCGTTTGAGCGGCGCTTGTACCCCGTCGGCCAACCGCCGGGCGTGGATGATGAAACCGGTGTGCCCGCGCCCGGCGTGACCGGGACGGATCGCCAGGCCCTCGGCGTGCCACTCGCGGATGTTGATCTCCACCGCCCGCGGTTCCGTCCAACCGCCGTGGGTCCGGATGGTGTCCATCGTCCGTCCCATCTGGGTCGTCGTGGCGACGTACACACACAGCCAACCACCCGGTTCGAGCGCCCGGTGTACCAGGTCGACGCACTCCCACGGGGCCAGCATGTCGAGAACCGCCCGATCGACCCTCTCGCCGCCGTACGTCTCGACCAGATCCCCCACCGTCAATTGCCACGCCGGATGTACCCCGCCGAAGAACTGCTCGACGTTGGCCCGCGCGGTCTCGGCGAAGTCGGCCCGGCGCTCGTACGAGTAGAGCCGGCCGGCCTCCCCGATCGCCCGCAGAATCGACACCGTCAACCCGCCCGATCCGGCGCCGGCCTCCAGCACCCGCGCGCCCGGGAAGATGTCGGTGAACATCAGGATGTACGCCGCGTCCTTCGGGTAGATGACGGTCGCCCCGCGCGGCATGGAGACGGTGTATTCCTCCAGCAGCGGACGGGTCACGATGTGCGGCACACCCAGGGTCGACGTGGCCACCACGCCCTCGGGGCCGCCGATCAGATCGTCGTGTTCGATCAGTCCGTTGGTCGAATGGAACTTGCCGCCGCCCACCAGGACGACGGAGTGCCGGCGCCCTTTCGGGTCGGTGATGCTGACCCGTTCCCCCTCTGCCAACGGTCCGCGCCGGACTCCGCTGAGCGGCGGTACCGCCGGCCAGTCCTCAATCGCTTTCTCTTCGGTCACGATCACCTCGCTGAAAAATAGTGGGCTTGTGGATGGTGCACGATCAGGGCGTCGGTGGACTGCTCCGGGTGGAGCTGGTACTCCTCGGACAGCGTCACACCGATCGTCTCCGGCCGCAATAGCGCCGCCGCCAACGTCCGTTGGCTGAGGTCGGGACAGGCCGGGTAACCGAAAGAGAAGCGTTCGCCGACGTACCGCTGGTGCGCCACCATCGCCTGTTTGTCGTCGGTCAGGGGAGATAGCCCCCATTCCGACCGGATATGGTTGTGCCACATCTCGGCGAAGGCTTCCGCCAACTGTACGGACAAACCGTGCAACTCGAAATAATCGCGGTAGGCGTCGGCGGCGAACAGTTCCGCCGTTCGACCGCTCATCGAGTCGCCGACGGTGACAAGCTGGAAGGCGACGACATCGGGGCCGAGTTCGGCACTCTCCGCCTCGTCGCGGAAATAGTCCGCCAGACAGAGGTGTTCGCCACCGGCCTGGCGGGGAAAGCTGAAACGGTAGGATCGGCCGTCGGCGTCCACGATCAGATCGTTGCCCGAGGAATGGCAGGGCCAGTACCCCCAGACGACCCGGAACGCCGCCAGTCCGCCAGCCGCCACCCGGTCGAGCCAGTACGCCAACCGGGGCTCGCCCACACTGGCCGCCAATTCTTCGTAATCCGGCCCGGTCCGGCCAGGTTTCAGACCCCACTGCCCGGCGAACAGCGCCCGCCGGTCGAGCCATGGCGCCACCTCGGCCAAGGTGGCGGTACCCTCGCGTACCCCGGTGAATGGCGGTTGGGGTACCGGCCCGCGGCGGGTCACGCCGGAGCGTACGCCAGCTCCGGTCACCGCCACCGGGGCGGGAGCCACCCGCCTGGTCCGGGCAGCCGGCAAGTCGCCGGTCCCCCGCTGGCGCGCCATCACCGCCTCCATCAGGGTCAGACCCTCAAAGGCGTCCCGCGCATACCGTACCTCGCCGTCGTAGACCTGGTTGAGATCCTCCTCGACGTACGCCCGAGTCAACGCCGCGCCGCCGAGCAAGACCGGATAGGTACTCCCCAGGCCTCGCGCATTGAGCTCTTCCAGATTCTCCTTCATCACCTGAGTCGACTTCACCAGCAAACCCGACATCCCGATGGCGTCGGCAGACTCCGCCTCGGCCGCCGCGATGATGGCCGAGATCGGCTGCTTGATGCCGAGATTCACCACCCGATAACCATTGTTCGTCAGGATGATGTCGACGAGGTTTTTCCCAATATCGTGTACGTCGCCCCGGACGGTGGCCAGGACCAAGGTACCCTTGCTCGTACCGCCAACCCGGTCCAGATAGGGCTCCAGCAACGTCACGGCCTGCTTCATCACCTCCGCCGATTTCAGCACGAACGGCAGTTGCATCCGGCCGGCGCCAAACCGTTCCCCCACCTCTTTCATGGCCGCCAACAGATCGTCGTTGATGATCGCCAAGGCCGGTTTCTCCGCCAACGCCTGGCGCAGATCGTCCGCCAAACCGGTCACCAGGCCATCCAGGACGTGGCGGCGCAAGCGTTCCGGCAGCGGCAACGTCTCGCCCGGCACCACCGGTACCGCCGCGGCCGCCGTATCGAACAGCCCCAAAAACCGCTCCAGCGGGTTATCGCCGCTCCCGGACCGGTCCCAGACCAGGTCCCGGGCCGCCGCGACCTGATCCGCTGGAATCGAGGCGAGCGGACGGATCTTCCCCGGCGAGGTGATCGCGCAATCCAGGCCAGCTCGGCGGCACTCATCCAGAAACACCGAATTGAGCACGATCCGGGCGGCGGGCGCCAGCCCGAACGACACGTTGGAGATGCCCAGCAGAGTGTGCACCAGCGGGAACTCGGCGTGCAACCGGGCCACGGCCTCGATGGTGTTGGCGGCGTCGCGGCGGGTGTCGGCCTGGCCGGTACCGATCGGAAAGGTCAGCAGGTCGACCAGAATGTCGCGCTGATCCATCCCGTACTGGCTGGTCAACAGCGAAATCAAACGACGGGCGACGGCCAGTTTGGCCTCACACGTCCGCGCCTGTCCGTCCTCATCGATGCACAGCGCGACGACCGCCGCACCGTGCTCGCGGGCGTATGCCATGGTGCGGGCGAATTTGGAGTCCGGACCGGTCCCCGACTCCAGGTTGACCGAGTTGACGATGGCCCGGCCAGGGATCAGTTCGAGCCCGGTCCGGATCACCTCCGGGTCCGAGGAGTCCACCTGGATCGGGGCGTCGGCCTCGCGGGCAATCCGGGCCGCCACCGCCGCCATGTCCTGGACGGCGTCGCGCCCGACATAATCCACGCACAGATCCAGAACGTGCGCCCCCTCCTCCAGTTGACGGCGGGCGATGTCGACGCACCGGTCCCCATCGCCGGCCAGCAACCCGTCCCGGAAAGCGCGGGAGCCAGCGGCGTTGCAGCGCTCGCCGACCGTGAGGTACGACACGTCCTGGGTCAGCGGAGTCGCCGTGTAGAGCGAGGCTATCCACCCCGGTCCGATCGGGGACTGCGGCGGGCGGCGAGGCCCAGCAACAACTGGCGCCCCGGCAGCCAGCCGGTTCGCCAGCGCCCGGATGTGCTCCGGCGTGGTACCGCAGCATCCGCCGACGAGGGCCAGACCGTGGGCGCTCGCGAACTCGGCCAGGGTGTCGGCGAAGTCATCCGGGCTGAGCGGATAGTACGCGCCATCGTCGGTCAGAACCGGCAGCCCCGCGTTCGGCATGCAGGTGAGCGGTACGGGGCTGGTCGCGGCGAGTTGGCGCAGGTACTGGCCCATATCCGCCGGTCCGGTTGAGCAATTCAGCCCCAGTGCGGCGATGCCCAGCGGCGTCAGGGTGGCCACGACAGTGGTCAGGTCAGAACCGACGAGCAGGGTACCCGCAGGCTCGACCGTCACCGAGACGAGGATTGGGCACTCCACTCCCGCTGCCGCAGCCGCCGCCTTCGCTCCGGCCACTGCCGCGCGAGTCCCCAGCAGGTCCGAACAGGTTTCGATGAGGACCGCGTCGATGCCGCCACGGATCATGGCCTGGACCTGACGCTCGTAAGCGTCCCGCAACGCGGCGTACGTGACCTGGCCGAGCGTGGCCAGCTTCGTACCGGGCCCGATGTCGCCCAGTACCCAGCGCGGACGGCCGGGCCGGCTCATGTCGTCGGCGACCCGACGGGCGATCCTGGCGCCGGCCTCGGTCAGCTCCTCCAGCCGATCCACCAGGCCGTACTCCCCCAAGGCCGTCAGATTGGCCCCGAAGGTGTTGGTCGACATCAGGTCGGCACCCGCCTCGGCATAGGCCCGGTGAATACCGGCCACGACCTCTGGGCGGGTGAGGTTGAGGATCTCGTTGCACCCCTCGTACCCCCGGAAGTCCTCTGGTACGAGCGCCGCTTGCTGCAGCATCGTCCCCATCGCGCCGTCGGCGATCAGGGTACGCTGACCCAGAACCGACGTCAGCAAGGCAGATGCAGGCATAGACACCAGGATATGGCAGCAACCCGCCTACCCGGAACCTGCTCGGCCAAGAGACGCAAGTCCTTTACTCCTCGATGACGATGCGGCCGTCATCGTCGACGGTCACCGTCCGGTCCGAGGCGTCCGGGCGTCGCGGCGTGTAGTGACCGGAGAACAACGGCGATGAAATGATCATGTCGGCGGTCGCCGTGTTGCAGGCCGTCGGCGCGTTCCAGAGCGTGGCCAGGCGCAGGAGGGCCTTCACGTCCGGGTCGTGGGGCTGGGGCGTCTCCGGGTCCCAGAAGAAGAACAGCACGTCCAGTTGGCCCAAGGCGATCATCGACCCGACCTGCTGGTCACCGCCCTTCGGCCCCGACAGCAACCGGTGGACCGACAGGCCGATCTCGTGCTCGATGAGCGTGCCCGTGGTACCGGTCGCCCACAACTCATGCTTGCTCAAGGTGCCGCGGTTGAAGGCGCACCATTCCATCAGTTCGCCCTTCTTGGCATCGTGGGCCACCAAACCGATACGCATCTTGACTCCTTTTCGCTGCTGCTTTCGCTATTCACTGTACAGGGCCGACCCAAGCAATCGCCGAAAACCGTCGGCACTCCGACATCAAACTTCTGTACTATGCTGGGCTCAAGACCACCTCACAACTGGTCGGAGCATCACAACAGAATCCCTCAGACACGCCGGAGGGGTTCGGGACGCCGGAGGGGTTTCATGAGTTTGGCTTATTCGCCTGATCGGCATCGCCCCCGAACAACGAGTCAGCGCCCCAAGCGCAAAAACCTACACCGGTTCGTCATCGCCGTGGTGGTTTTCGCCCTGGCTACGATGGGGGTTCTGTCGCTTCCGGCGGGTACCGCGACGGCGGCGGCCACCGTCCCATTCGACGTGAAGTACTCGGCGAACGCCAACGGGGCGATCATCACCATCGGCAACAATCTGCTCACCTGCGCACCGGGATCGGTTTCCACCACCGTCGCAAATGTGCCGTGCGCCGACGCCCGCAACGGCGCTGCGGTGAACAACAACAGTTACACCATGACCTACCTCGACGCGGACGCCGACCCCTCGACGTTCAACTCGTCGTCCTCGACGCTGGCGCTGCCGCCGGGAGCCAGCGTACTGTGGGCCGGCTTGTATTGGGGCGCCCGCCTGACGGCCGGTACGGGCGGTACGTCGTCCAGTGCCAGCGCCATCAACCAAATGTCGTTGCGGGCGCCAGGCACCACGGCGTACCAAACCGTCACCGCCTCATCGGCCGCTCACGACCAGTTCGGTCCCAACACCGCGAGCTACAGCGCCTACCAGCGTTATGCCGATATTACGTCGATCGTCCGGAGCGCCGGCAGCGGCGCCTACTGGGGTGCCAATGTCGTCACCGGAACCGGCCAGGACCGCTACGCCGGTTGGGCCATGACGGTGGTGTACACGGCGCCGGGGCTGCCGCTGCGCAATCTGACAGTCTTCGATGGCTTCGCCCTGGTGCAATCGGGCTCGCCCCAGACCATCACCGTCCGCGGCTTCCAGGCACCGCTGTCCGGCACGGTCGACACCCAGGTGTCGCTGGTGGCGTACGAGGGCGATTTGGGCCAGGCCGGTGACAGTGCGATGCTGAACGGCACCCAGTTGGCAACGGACCTGTCCCCTGGTTCGAACTTTTTCAACAGCACCAACGATCTCAACGGTACCTCGGTCACCACCCGGACACCCGCCGATCGTAACATGCTGGGCTTCGACATCAAGAACCTGGGCGCTTCGGGCGCCATCGGCAACGGCGACACCACCGCCCAGTTCACCTTCTCCAGCACCGGCGACACGTACTACCCGGGGGTGCTGGGTTTGGCGATCAACCTGTACGCGCCGGACTTCACCGCCTCGGCGAAAACCGTCGTCAACCTCAATGGCAACAGCCCGGCTCGGCCCGGCGACACGTTGCGGTACACCCTGAGTTACGCCAACACGGGCCAGGACCCCGCTCGCGGCGTGGTGTCGCGAGACGTGCTGCCGCCCAACACCACCTACGTACCCGGCTCGCTCGCCCTGGTCAACCCGCTGCTGGGGACGACGACTCCGCTGACCGACGCCGCCGGCGACGACGCCGGCGAGTACAACGCCGCCACCCGAACGGTACAGGTCCGCCTCGGCGGTGGGGCCACCGCAACCAGCGGTGGGCGGATGGCCTGCTCGGGAGCGGGCTGCGTCGACGACTCCACCAGCCGTACCTACTACACCTTCCAGGTGAAACTCGACACCGCCTCGGCCGATACGACGGTCACCAACGTGGCCGACCTCGACTACGTCACCGCCACCACCGGCATTTCGGCGGACTATCGGACGACCCCGGCGAGCATCAGCGTCATCAGCCTGGCGGACGTGTCGATCGCCAAGGTACTTTCCCCCAACCCGGCGCGCGCCGGTGCCACAGTCACAGCGACGCTCACCGTGACGAACCGCGGTCCTGACGTGGCCACCGGCGTCACCGTCACCGATCCGATTCCCGCCGGCTGGACCAATGTGTCCGTCGTCTCGCCAAGCAGTGGCTGCGCGATCGCCGGTGCGGTGATGACGTGCAACCTGGGTAGCCTGACCAACGGCCAGGTGATGGTGATCAGTCTCACCGGATCGACCCCCTCGAGTTCGACGGCGACATCGCTGACCAACGTGGCCACTGTCACCACCACGGCCATCGATCCGGTGCCGTCCAACAACGTCGCCAGTTCCACGATCGCCCTCAACCAGCAGGCGGACCTGTCGATCACCAAACAGGCCGTTCCCGCCAGCGCGGTACCCGGGTCCCCAGTGACCTGGATCATCACGGCCAAGAACCTCGGCCCTTCAGACGCACGAAACGTGCGGGTCGTCGACACGCTCAATACCGCAGGGCAGGCGACGCTGAGCGGCGCCACCATCGACGCCCCGTTGCTCCGGCTCAGTGGTACCTGCCCGCCGCCCACCGGCCCGACAGTCAGTTGCGACCTGACTTCGCTGGCCGCCGGGGCCACCGCGACGATGACCGTGACGGGCCAACTCGCTGCCAATCTGGCCCAGGGTACATCAGTGGGCGACACCGCGAAGATCAGCGCCGACACCCCCGACCCGAACCTGGCCAACAACACCGCGACGGCGACTCTGACCGCCACCGCGCCCCAGGCGGACCTGCGAGTCACCAAGAGCGGGCCGACTAGTGTCGTGGCCGGCCAACCGATCTCGTGGACGGTCACCGCGACCAACTACGGCCCGTCGGATGCGGCGTCGGTCGTCGTGACCGACCCGGTTCCGGGCGGGGTCAGCGACCTGCGCGCCACGACGACGCGCGGCGATCCCTGCCAGATAGCCGGCCAAACCGTCACCTGCGCCGCCGGTACGCTGTCCGCCGCTAGCGGCGCCGTCACCGTCACCATCACCGGCACCGTCTCACCGGACGCGACCGGCCCGCTGGGGAACAGGGCGTGGGCCACGGCAGCCACCGCCGACCCGGTGTCCGGCAACAACACCGCCAGTACGACCACCGCCGTCACCACCTTGTTCGACCTGGGCGTGACAAAAACGGCCGACCGGACCACCCTGCCGACCGCCGGCACGACGGTCAAGTACACCATCACCGTGACGAACTACGGACCCTCGACCGCGACCGGCGTAGTGGTCACCGACCTGCTGCCAAACGTACTTGCGTTCAATACGGCCACCCTGAGCGATGGCTCCTGCACCGGCCCCGTCGCGACGTCGGACCCCAGCCATGACAAGCTCACCTGTACGCTGACGTCCGCCATTCCGCCCGGTGGCAGCCAGGTCATCGGGGTCAACCTGACCGCGCCGACCGATCTGTCCACCGGCGACCCGATCACGCAAACCGCCTCGGTGACGGCGCCCGGCGACGACCAGACAAAGCTGGGCAACAACACCGCGACGTGGACGCTGACCGACCAGCCGCAAGCTGATCTGTCGCTGGCCAAGTTCGCGCCCGCCACGGTGACGGCGGGCACGCCGGCGACCTACACCCTCGACGTCGCCAACAACGACCTCAATACCAGCGTACCGACGCCGGTCGTCACCGACACGCTGCCGGCCGGTGTCACTCTGGTGCCGTTCTCCTCGTCGGCGACCGATGTCCTCACACCGGCCTGGTGTACCGCTGACACCGCCACCCCGCAGACCGTCACCTGCGACCTGCCAGACGATCTCGCACCAGGCGACCACGAGCAGTTCCAGCTCACCGTGTCGATCGACCCGGGCATCGCCGACAGCACCGTGTTGGTCAACAAGGCCCATGCCGCCACCTCATCCCCGACCCTTGGCGACCCAGCGCCGGAAAACAACGACGCGCAGGCCACCAGCACCGTCATCGCGGACGGCGACCTCGCCGTCGAGGACCTCACGATCACACCGGTAGATACCGCGTACACGGGACCGGGCTCCCAACGTACCATCAGTTTCACCCTGCTCAACAACGGCCCCGCAGTGGCGCAGGACGTCACCTTCCGGTCGGTCTTGGGCACCGACGCGACCGTCGACCTGTCGACGCTGCCGTTCGCGGGCAACTGCACCGTCACCGGCCGCGAACTGGTGTGCGTGGTTGCCGCCACGCTCACCCCGGGCCAGTCGGTGGACGTCACGTACGTGATCACGCTGCCCGGGGACGCCCCTGCGGGGACCTTCCCCACCACTGTTGAGGTGTACGGGTCGACACCGGATGCCGACCTGACCAACAACGACGCTTCGGCCGATATCGTGGTTGACAGCGCCACGCAGACCGACCTGATCGTCACCAAGACCGCCCTCGACACGGTCGACAACCCCAACGTACCCACCGATCCGAGCCCGGCCTTTGTCGCCGGCGGCCCCTTCGCTTACCAGATCGCGGTTCAGGTCGGCGATCCGGGCACCACGTCCCAAGCTGGCCTGGCCGACGCCCTCAACGTCATTCTGACCGACACGCTGCCCGCCGGGTTCTCTCCGCAGTACGTCAGTTCCGCTGACGGTACCTGCATCATCACCAGTCCCGGTGGAACCACTCCCGTGGCGGGCGGCACCGCCATCCGGTGCGTCATCGACCGGCTTGCCAGCGGCGCGGACGGATCGCCCGCTGCCATCGCCGTGGTGGCCGTCAGTGGCGTACTCAGCCCCAACGCCGTCGTACTCAACGGCGGTGACAGTTTTGCGTCGCAGGTGAACAACACGGCGACCGCCACGACCGGCACCGCACTGATCGGCGCCCGGACGCAGGTCACGGGTTCCACGCTGGTCGACGTCATCAATCAGGCCGACCTGCAACTGGCCAAAACCGCTGACGAGGCCACGGTCAACGCCGGCGGCTCAATCGGCTACACGTTGACCGTGATCAACGCCGGCCCATCGGCCGCCGCACATGCCGTCGTCACGGATGTGTTGCCGGCGGGATTCACGTTCGATCCCACCGCCTCCCCCGATTGCGCAGCCCCACTGACGACGCCGGTGGACGAAATCCAGGCCGAGCCAAAGGCCACCCCTGGTGGATCGGACACCGTGATCGCCTGTCGCATCGCAGCCCTTGACGCGGGTGCCTCGGCCTCGATCCACATCGTGGCCAACACCAGCTATCTGCTCGCACCGGGCACGGCGACCAACACGGCCGCCGTCGGCGCGTTGAGCCTCGACCCCGACTGGTCGGACAACACGGCGTCCGCCGATGTCAGCGTCACCCGGCTGACCGACCTGGGGATCTCGGCGTCGGTCAGTACCACGACACCGGCCGCGGGCCAGGACATCACCTTCACCGGGTACGCCGTCAACAACGGTCCGTCGTCGGCCGACAACACCACGGGCTCGACGCTGTTCCCGGTGGGGTTCGTGCCCGTCAGTTTTGACGTGCCCTACAACCACTGCACCTGGGCGCCGGAGCCTCCGGCCGATCCGCAAACCGCGCCCTGGCAGAACATCGCCTACACCTTGACCTGCGTGCCGATGACGCCGGGTGCGGAATGGGAACCCGGCGGCGCCGCCACCAACGTTGTCGTGATGCACATCCCGGATGACACTCCGGCCGGGGCGTACGAAGGCAGTTCCACGATCACCTCTACCACACCGGAGACCGCGCTCGACAACAACCAGGTGGATCAGCAACTCGTCGTCCAGCACGTGTCCGATGTACAGGTGACGAAGACGCTGGTCGGCGGTGGTCCCATCGTGGCCGGCCAGTCGGTGACGTGGCGGCTGACTGCGACGAACAACGGCCCGTCGGTGGCCGATAATCTCGAAATCTCCGATACCGTACCCCCGGGCATGACCTATGTCAGCGCCCGGATCGACGGTGGTGCGGCCTGCCCGGCCCCCGATTACGAAAACGGCCAGTTCGTCGTCCAGTGCTCACTCCCCCACCTCGGCGTCGGCGCATCCGCTACCGTCTCCGCCATCGTGGTGTTCAAGCTCGATCCCGGTACCGCGGGCCAGCCGTTCTGCAACACCGCGTTCGTCGGTTCTGGATCCCTCGACCCCGACGCCGCCAACAACTACTCCCAGTCGTGCGGCATGGCCGAAAAGTCCACTCCGGGCGAGGTGACCCCACCGGCGCCGTTGGGCGGTACGGCGGTGGTACGCGATCCTGACTCGCTCGCGCTCATCGGCGTGACACTGGCCATCATCGTGGTCGGCGCGGTCATGGTGCTGACCAGCGGCTGGCGCCGCGACACCAGTCCCCAGCGCCGTCGCGGGCTCCCGTCACCTCGGCGTTAATAGGATAGCCTCAAACCCGGCGGAATCGTGGGAGAATAGACGGTGTGGCAACCACGATCGACCTCGACATCGGCGGGATGACCTGCGCTTCCTGCGTGGCGAGGATCGAGAAGAAGCTCGGCAAACTGCCGGAGGTCACGGCCTTCGTCAATCTGGCTACCGAGCGCGCCCAGGTCACCATGCCCGACTCGATGAGCGTCGACGAGATCATCGACACCGTCGAGGCGGCCGGCTACACGGCGGCCCCGCATCGCCAGGACCAGCCGCCGGAGCAACGCCCCGACTCGGGGGGCGATCCAACAAACAACCAGTTGCGCCGTCTGGTCATCTGCACCATTCTGGCCGTACCCGTCGCGCTGCTGGCGATGATCCCGCCGATACAATTCACCTACTGGCAGTGGCTCAGCCTCACGCTGGCCTCACCGGTGGCCGTCTGGGGGGCCTGGCCCTTCCACCGGGCCATGGCGGTCAACCTGCGCCACCTGACGACGACGATGGACACGCTGGTGTCCCTGGGCGTGGCCGCCGCGTACCTGTGGAGTCTGTACGCGCTCTTCTTCGGAGGGGCCGGCGTACCCGGGATGAGGATGGCATTCCACTGGTTCGCCACGCCCGGATCGGGACCCGTGACGATCTATCTGGAAGTGGCGTCCGTCCTGACCGTCCTCATCCTGCTCGGCCGCTATCTCCAGGCCCGCGCCACCCAGCGCTCGTCCGCCGCCATCCGTACCTTGCTCGATCTCGGCGCCAAGGATGCGGTCGTCCTCAGGAACGGCCGTGAGACGCTCGTCCCGATTGCCCAACTCGTCGTCGGCGACCGGTTCGTCGTCCGCGCGGGCGAGCAGATCGCCACCGACGGCCGGGTCACGGAGGGGCATTCCGCGGTGGATGAATCCATGCTGACCGGTGAATCCGTACCGCGCGATGTCAGCGTCGGCGATCAGGTCGTCGGCGCCACCCTCAACGCCCAGGGCCGCCTGCTCGTCCAAGCCACCCGCGTCGGCGCCGACACCCAGTTGGCGCAGATGGGCCGGCTGATCGAGCAAGCCCAGATGGGAAAGGCGCCGGTCCAGCAGTTGGCGGACAAAATCTCGGTCGTCTTCGTACCGCTCGTCATCCTCGTCGCCATCGGTACCCTGGTCGGCTGGTTGCTGATCACCCACGACACCGCTCAGGGCTTCGCGGCGGCGGTGTCGGTTCTGGTCATCGCCTGTCCCTGCGCCCTGGGGCTGGCCACGCCCGCCGCCTTGATGGTGGGTACGGGACGCGGCGCGCAACTGGGCATCCTCATCAAAGGCCCCGACGTTCTCCAAGCCACCCGTGCGATCGACACCGTGGTGCTGGACAAGACCGGTACCGTGACCACCGGCGTCATGAACGTGGTGGATGTCCTCCCCGCCGCCGCCACCGACCGCAACGAGGTCATGACGGTCGCCGCCGCCCTGGAGGCCGGGTCGACCCACCCCATCGCCCAGGCCATCGTCCGGCGGGCGAACGCTGAGCCCGACCGGCCCGCTCACCCGGTTACCACCGATCTCGTCTCGTCGGGCGGGCTCGGCGTGACGGGTACCCTCGCCCCGGCTCAGCCGGACGGGCTGCCGATCAGGGCCAGAGCCGGGCGGCTGGCGTGGGTGCTGGAATCGGCCGCAGCCGACCCGGCGCTCCTGGCACTAGCTGAGCAGGCCGAGTCCCAGGGCCGTACCGTCGTGGCGGTCGCCTGGGACGGCGCGGTACGCGGGCTCATCACGGTGGCGGACACCCTCAGGCCGACCTCGGTCCAGGCCGTCGGCGAGTTCCGCCGCCTCGGCCTCACCCCGTACCTCCTGACCGGCGACAATGCCACCGTCGCGGCCTTTGTCGCCCGCGCCTGCGGTATCGATCAGGTGATCGCCGGCGTCCTGCCCGAGAGCAAGGTACGCACGATCGCGAGCCTCCAGTCCCAGGGCCGGGTCACCGCCATGGTCGGCGACGGGATCAACGACGCCGCCGGGCTGGCCCAGGCCGATCTGGGGATCGCCATGGGTACCGGTACCGATGTCGCCATCGAAGCCAGCGACATCACGCTGGTACGTGACGATCTGCTGGCCGCAGTCGACGCCGTACGCTTGTCCCGTGCCACTCTGGCGCGAGTTCGGTCGAATCTGTTCTGGGCCTTCGCCTACAACGTCGCGGCCATGCCGCTGGCGGTGTTGGGCCTGCTCAACCCCATGATCGCCGGAGCCGCCATGGCCTTCTCATCGGTGTTCGTCCTCCAGAACTCGCTGTGGCTGAGGCGGTTCAAGCCGACCCCGGCGCAGCTGGAGGCCACCGGATAAGGTAGACTTAACAGGTTGTTGAATTTGACACTTCATTCCGACTCTCCTGTGAGGCTACCCTGTCCGCCGCTCTGACCTTTGCCGATCTTGGCATCAACCCGATTTCCGTCGCCGATCTCGTCGCCGAGGGCATCATCCATCCTTTTCCCATTCAGGAACAAGCGATCCCCATTGCTTTGAAGGGCACCGATCTGATCGGACAGGCTCGTACCGGTACCGGTAAGACGCTGGCCTTCGGCCTGCCCATTCTGGAGCGCATCACGCTGCCCGCACCGGACCGGCGGCCCCAGGTCTTGATCATGTGCCCAACCCGCGAGCTCGCCCTCCAGGTGACCAGCGACATGAAAATCGCCTCGGCCGGCATGGGGGCCACCGTCTTGACGGTCTACGGCGGCGTCGGCTACGAACCGCAGCTCGACCAACTGGCCCAGGGCGTCGATATCGTGGTCGGTACCCCCGGCCGTCTGCTCGACCTCAAGAATCGGCGCGATCTCGATCTGAGCGGAGTCTCGATCCTCGTCCTCGACGAGGCCGACGAGATGCTGGATCTGGGCTTCCTACCGGATGTCGAAAAGCTGATCGCCGCGGTTCCCCGCAGCCGCCAGACGATGTTGTTCTCCGCTACCATGCCCTCCGCCATCGTGGCGCTGGCCCGTACCCACTTGAATCAGCCGGTCCACATCCGGGCCGAGGCCCAGGACGAGGCGCCGACCGTACCCGAGACCGAACAGTTCGTCTACCAAACCCACGATCTCGACAAGCCAGCCATCATCGGCAAACTTCTCCAGACGGCAGAAGCCAGCCGGGTCATGATCTTCTGCACCACCAAGCGCGAGGTACAGCGCCTGGCCGACGACCTGACCGAGCGGGGCTTCAAGGCGACGTCGCTCCACGGCGATCTCAGCCAGGTGGTACGGGAGAAGTCGCTGGCCAAATTCAAGGCGGGCAAGGCCCAAACCATCGTCTGCACCGACGTGGCCGCCCGTGGCCTCGACGTCGACAACGTCACCCACGTCATCAACTACCACTGCCCCGACGACGAAAAGACCTACATCCACCGGATCGGGCGGACCGGCCGGGCCGGGCGGACCGGTATCGCCGTCACCCTGATCGACTGGGCCGATGTACCACGGTGGCGGGTCATCAACAAGGCCCTCGACCTCGGGTTCCCCGAACCGCTGGAAGCCTATTCGACCACTCCGCAGTTGCTGAGCGACCTCGGTATCCCCGACACCGCGACCGGCCGACTCACGGAACCGTCCGCGCCGAAGCCCCCCGTCCGCGATCACCAGGCCCATTCCGCCAAGCACGACCCGGGCCGTCGGCAGCGGCGCAGCAACGGCGTCGTCGTCCGTGAGAAAACCGAGTCGGCCCCCGCGAGCACCGAGCCGTTGGCGGAGACTACGGTCCCGGCCAAGGCGCGTCGCCACCGTCAGCACCATCACAAGAAGGCGGCCAAGGCCGGGTCATGAGTGTTCTCGGCGCGGTGCTGAGTCCGCCGGAAGCGGTCTGGGAGTCGCAGGTGGACCAAGCCATCGGCAATCCGGCACGGCTGGCCGTGGCCTACTCCGGCGGCGTCGATTCCGCCGTCCTGCTGGCACTGGCCGCCCGTCATCTCGGGGCTGGCCGGGTGCTCGGCGTACTGGGGGTGT
>Ga0123354_10001862_pt1 | contig 26698 bp, 16 predicted proteins | sample TergutLab28metaG_2_FD_97872 | JGI IMG/M metagenome (GOLD analysis project Ga0123354, IMG submission 97872) | Labiotermes labralis P4 segment gut microbial communities from Petit-Saut dam, French Guiana - Lab288 P4 | ecosystem: Host-associated > Arthropoda: Insects > Digestive system > Gut ...
CGACTTATTTGTTGAGTTATTTCATGGGTTGTATTGCTCTGGTTCGATGTGTGTTGGTGTTACGGTGTGGTTTGGCTGGGGTGGTGTGGTATCCTTATGCAGGCAGCAGGCTTCAGCCTACAGCCTGCATAAGGATACCACACCACCCCAGCCGAACCACACCGTAACACCAACACACATTGAACCAGAGCAATACAACCCATGAAATAACTCAACAAATAAGTCGCAAGCTCCTGAAGATGGATGTACTAACATTCGAAACATGCTGAGCATTAAATAATGAAATAATAAAGCAAGTGACATCAAGTTGGTCTATCTTTATTCAACTATCAAGATGACGCACAGTCCAATAAACATAAGCTTCCTATGTACATTAAATTGAGACCTAAAAATTCAACAAATGGGCTTCGACATGCTGCACAGCATGTGGTGTTAAGACAGTGCATGAATCTTCATCCTACACCAGTATACAACTATTCAAAACAAACAATTCTGTATCCAGTTTTTCCACATACTATTCCATCTACCTACTGCTATACTTTAAATTATTAAATCACTGCCATCTGATGTTTGCATCCGCAACTGCAAGCTTTTTAAAACATGCAGCCCCAGAATGCTGTTTACCTTGAATTCTCCAGGCCTGGCATTCATTGTCCTAGTCTTGATGACATCAATTGGTTGTGTCAGTGTTGTTGCTACACCACCCTGTAGCATATGTATCACATGAATCAGCACTTAGTTATCTGAGATACACATACAGTTATTATAAGCACCATGTACTCCAAACTACATTATGCACTGTTTAAAGTGTCAGACTATTTACAAGAAAGAATAAAAAATGCTAACAAAACATACTTCATGCTAAAAAAATTCTTAGAAATAAAAATATATCTAAAAAACTAAAATAAAGACTAAAGAACACAACAATAGACAAAACTTTAACATATACATCAGAAACCTCGATACTAACAAAGAGAGAGAGAGAGCAAATAAACATTTTTGAAAGGAAAATTTATAGAAGAATTTTAGGCCAGTATATGACAATGAAAAAGAAACTTGGGGAATATTAACCAATAAAGAAATTTATGCAATGGTTAAAAGACCCACTATAACAGACAATAAGGTTAAATAGATTACGCTGGTTTGGGCGTGTACAAGGTACAGAGAATGAAAGAATACAGAATTCCCAGAAAAAGTATTATATATGAATTTGGAAGCAACAAGGATGAGAGGTAGACCAAGAAATAGATGGCAAGAAGAAGTGAGGGAGGATGGAAGACTAGTTGGTGAAGGGTGCAAGGAAAGGGTATATAACAGAGAGGAATGGAAGAAGTTCCTGAGAATTGCAAGGAATCGTTGCATTCTGCACATGCCAATGGAATGAATGAATGAATGTATCAGACTGAATTATGTAAAGACATAAAAAAAAGGTATTAAAACAACTCATCAATGTGGTGCAGTTTGGGGTCCTGAAGCACAACAGTCAGATATTTCAATTACAACAGAAGGCAGTTCATTACCTACAAGAAAACAAGTCTAAGAGCCAAAAGAAAAGCAGTGTCCAATCAGTACTAACAAGAAAACAAGATTATGTCAGAGTGGATATCTTCCCCCTGCAGTTATCATCCTGTTCGTGTATAGATTTTGCATGCATGCTACTTGAAACAGCAGTGAAGAATTGTATACAGGTTGTGGAACTTGCTATCTCCACTACCATAATGAATTCCCCTGGCGTGAACTGAGAAGCCTCACAAACTCTTCTCATTTGTGCAATGCTTACCAGGGCCCTCCTTATGCCTAACTAGCTTAAAATGTTCTGACAGGTACTTAATGGGCTATCTGCCATGTTCCAGATCATAACACCTTTGTACCTTAATCATGGACATCAGCTCCGTCTACTGGGTGGACACACACACACGCTAGGTGCTATGGTGTTACCATACCATATTTCTGAGTTATGTATTTTCAGTAGCATTGCTACAAGGTGCACTGTGAAGTTCCATTAATCTGAGTGATTTTTCTGAATTCAGCAGAATATTTCTTGATATCACTTGCACTCTGTGTTTTTGTAATGTGCTGAATGCAGTAAATTATGGCCATCATGTAGTTCAAAGTGACAGAAAATACAACTGACATCCATTTGTGGTATTCAATAAAGTTACATATATTTTCTGAGCTGTGTGGAACTGCTGGTTTTTGATTACATGCTAAGATCTCTGAAATAAAAGTATATGACGGGAGATTGAAGCATTGTACATCTGAGAGATATCTTCTGTTGATACCACCGCATCAGATGTTGCTGTTACAATGAATAATGGCTGTGAGGAATATTATATGGGTGGTGAAGCAGACAAATGAGAAAGCAGTTACAAACAAGCAGAGTCTAACGAAGACCACATAAAACTTGGCCAGACCTGTAGCTCAATATCTGCCTTAGCTACATCATTACCCTAAACAGTTATGAAGATATTAACCCTTTGCAGTCCATATATGTACATATATTAACATACAACATACAACCATGTCCAGCTTACTTTGAATATTCACATACTGCTGGACTGAACATTGTACTGGAACATGATTTTACTGTTGAGATGAATCTGGTGACACCTTTAAGGCTACACTTATGATTATTATTTATTCATTTATTTGTGTGGACACATGAAAATATACTGAGACCAATATCCATTTACTGTTATCAATTTTAAGACTGTCAGACTGATCCCAATGAATGATCAGAACATGAGTCCCATGCAACTGGACTGAGGTAGACAAATGGCATGATAGGTTTGAGAGATGGTTTAGAAGTTTTCATTCAATTATGGTTTAGCCAGGCCCAAAATCTTCAATTTTTCTCTTATTGACTGCAAAAAGCAGTATGACTAGATACTGTTTACATTACCACTTACTAACCATTCTACTATGCCACACTATGTAACCAAGCCCACACTCACAGCAGCAAGGCTTGCCAGGAAATGTGTTGTCAGGTTGTCTTTGAAGTCCCAATCCAGTAAGATGCTTTTAAATTGGTCATAAAAGGAAAGCTGTCCAACAGTCATTAGCACAGACCGTGCAGTAGCAGTAGACGCACCAGAAAATAACTGCCTGAATCCCTCGTCTTTATACACTCGCCATATCCCATTGAATGCATGGTGATAGCTAAAACACAAAATTTCGAACTTCCAAAAAACATGTAATGCATACAGAGACATTATTTTCAAAATTCCAAAATATTACTTAAAAACTTCCAGGGTAGTTCATGTGGAACTTGGGGTGGATGAAGTAGCACCAGGACAGGTTCTTCAGTCTTCCCCTCTCAATATCATTCTACCAATGGTCCATATTCTCATTCATTCATTCATTCATTTATCACTCATTGACACTAAATAATCTTAGCAAAAGGTTGTTAAGACTTGCCCTGCTTACTAAAACCAGAACAACATAGTTTTTCAACACCCATTAGTTACTTTACCAATAAAGTTATATCTTTCCTTCACTCAAGAACCAGGGAGTCAACCTGCTTCATGAACCATCCCAAGAGGTACTGCTCTCTAGTCTGACAAGCACATTCCTACTCCACACAGATATGAATTTATCTATCCACATAGCATATCATTTTTCTGCATACATTTCTATTTATTTCACAATATTATTGTACCTTCACTGAATCTACAGCAAAAATTTATAGTGGGAATGCAGTGTCAGCTGGGTGGTAATGAATTACATTGTTACCTAGTCTCTTCATCTATCCAGTACAGTTCAAAGTAACAATTATCATACATGTCACGGAAAAGAGCTATACTTACTTCCTCCTCTTGGCCGCTGGAAGTCTGATATCATTCTGCATACGGACATTAATGAGATCGGCTGGAGTCCCAATGAAACCACCAACTAGTCCTCCAACAGCTGCTATCCAAATCTTATTATAGAGAGGTACTTTCTCACCTGGTTTGGCAATGTACGCTTTAGCAGCCTATTAACAGGAATTACAATATACCACCAGTGTAGATTAAGTGTCATTCACCACATACAGATGCACATCCAGCACCTTCCTACATTATAACAAAGCATTCACTGACCTTATCACTAATCACTGTGCAGGGAATCACCAATAAGGCTACCACAGGCCATCAAATGAATTAATAGATTATTGTACAATCTAAAAAGAACTACTGTATTCGGGCTCCAACCAACATGTGCTCAAGAACTCCATCAAACTCTACTGGGATGCCAGAGCAATGATGAGAAAACTTCTCCACCATCTGCCATTGGAACAACAACTGCAAAAACAACTTTATTTGGGGGGTTGCAGCCCTCTATATCAAACCTGTGCCTACACTGAATGTTCTGCAATGTCTGCTGGTGCAGTATCTTGCTGACAACATACAAACATTTTTTTCTTCCTCTATGAAGGGACTTATTGGACTCAGGTTACAGACAAATGATGCATTCTTGTGACAACAGTAATAAACCTTTGGGTTTCACAGAATTCAAGTATTTCTTCATTAGCTGAGGAAATATTACCTTCTCTTCAGTTAGTCAGTTAGTTATGGCAGGGGTACACAAATCCTGGGCACCAGGTTGTGCAAGCAGCTAAAATTTTTACTGTAGTAATTAGTATTTGTATATCCCTTTCATGGAACCTGCTAAATGCCATCCTCCTGGCACCTAGAATTTTAAAGGCTGATCCTAGATTTTTGGAAAATTTGCCTCCTAAATATTGTTCTTGCACTGATCTGAACTGAATGTGTGATAAAACGTACATGGGACAACTCTCCTAATATTTGTAACACACTACACACCACGGTTCCCTTCCTTAAATGGGACTGGTAAGTTACATGAATACTTGCACTACATTCTTCCTGTGAAACATGTACTGTTCAGCAGCAAACCTCACCACGGCTGGAAACAAACACATAGAAAGTTCACAGCTAACTGTCCATGAGAGCAAAAGACATAATTTATGTAATCAAACTGTGCATATTATCATGGCATGCATCTTGAGACGGGCTGTGTTTGTATTGTTGGTGACACCCTGCATCCCTACTGTTGCTTGATTTGGCAAATGCCATATAAATATTTTATATTATCTTAATTTTCAGGTTTAACTTTTTTAATTTTAGGAATTATATACAAAGGTATTCTATAACTGTGATTTTAGATATAAACTGGACTTTACTCATGTCCTTTAGACCTCTTAAAATCTTGATTTTAATTCACATTTCTTCAGTGAGGGGTGCCTGCACTTCTGAAAAATGTAATCACAATTTCAGTCAGTGTAACCATTATTTTGCAGGTGCACTACATCAGATAACAGCCATTGCCAACATTTATTCACACACACACACACACATTACAGAAATGACTGCTCACTGTACCCTGCATAAACAGACACAAAGTCATACTGACCTCATAGACTGCAAACCTTGTAGTTGAATATGTCAGCTGACGTAGCACAGCTGCTGTAAGACCATGATTGAGGCTCAAAAGCCCCTCTTGTTGAATGACATTCATTGTAAGACGAAATATTGAGAGTTTTGCATCTTGTTGAATTTGTTGATGTACCTGTCATGTCAAGAAAGGGGTCAATGATTTTACATGCCTATAATCTTTCTGTCAATCACACAGGACAAGGTCCTACAGCTTCTTGATAACCAGAATTGATTGTAATATTGTATAAAAATGGTGAAGGACAAATATTTAGAGTGGCACAACGCCTAGGGCCCCAAATTTGGAAGTAACTTGTATCTCAAAAACAGAAAATAATACATACAAATGGTGCAGGATGACAACATTTCGTTATATGAGGGTGTACCAGCATAGATAATGGGCCCCCAGACTTAAAGCCAAATATCTCCAAAATAGTGCATTGTACATAAATGTGTAGAATACTGTGACAGCCATGAAATTAGTACTAAATTTGATCCAAGAGAATTGAGTTACACATGGCCAAGATGACAGCAGGAGTTTTACTCAGGCCACAAAGGAAACAACACATTAAGATCTTCAAAAATATTGGAATCACATTGAAATTAACTGTAAAATAATAAAACCGAATGTACTAATTTCAATCTTAACAATATGGAAATGACCTAAACTAAAGAAATTCTACAGAAGTCTCTCCTTAGGAAAGCAATTCAGTATTAGAGACTTCTAAATTCAAAACACTGTAATTTTGAAACAACAATTCATATACTACAGCATTCTAAACTGCTACATTGAGCCCGCACTTTCTGTTCATCTTCATGAGACCCTGAAGAAAGAAAATGCTTACCTTTATTGTATCCAAAGGTTGTGTAAAACAGGCTGCTGCAGCAGAGGCCACACCACCCATCCACCATCTTGGTACTCGAATTTCCATTGTATATCCTCTGCAAATCAAACCAATTCACATTGTGCACAATTCTCCTCAGTGGTCCATAAAGACCTTCCTAAGAAATGAATTATGAATTATCATCTTCCACAATACCATATAAAAATATCATACATGACACATTAAACTTTCAACAGATACTGTTCGTAATCTGTACAAGGAACAGCATTTCATGGGTATTATTTGATATAGGATCCTTAAATGTTATGTTCAGACAGACCATGGAAGACCACTATGAATATTTTGTGCAGTAAAATGTAATTTGTAACAGCAATTCACCTGTTGACATACATTCCTTCTTGTTCTGTAAGACTGTAAAATTTGGGGACTCACATTATGGGAAGAACAATGGTTGAGGCTATCCGAGTACAGGCTGTTGAAAAAGATGTTGGGGCGTGAAAAAGAACAAGTAAAAGGAGAACAGAGAAAACTGCATGATAGAAATCTTCAGGAATTGTATTCTCCACCACATATTATGGTACTCAAATTGTGGGTAACAAGATGGATGGGTCATATGGCAGAAGTGGGGAGAACAGAAAGAAAAAGTTTTGTTGGTAAAATCTGAGGGAAAGAGTCCACTTGGAAGACGTAGGAGGAGATGGCAAAATAATAACAAACTGTACTTTAGATAAATAAGATGGGATGGCGTAAACTGGTGTCGTTTAGCTCAGGAGAGGGAGAAGTAGCGAGTTCTTGTCACCACTGCAATGGACTTCGAACCCCTGAAAACGGAGGCGGCATGTGCCTTCGAAACGACGGGAACAACTTACACAGCGTCACGTCACATCCCAGACACCTGGAATCCACGGCAATGAACCTTCGTGTTCCATAAAATGCGGGATTTTCTTGACTAGCTGAGGAATTACTAGCTCTACGACTCCGTTCAACAAATTAGTAATTTTGGAATGTTCTGATTCTACATTAACATCGCAGTTGTACATTTACACCACCACGTTACGTACCTACCACGGTTACTAGGCTACCCTTAACAATGCGACGGCTGTTACCCGTGATTTGCCGACCATGGATTACCGCAGTTATGATGAGGGCATGTGATGCCTGAGTGAAATTATGTAATGATTCTAAAAGTACTACAGATTGACGTTGTTTCTTTCCGTAGAGTAGGTGTCGGGTTGGGTTATGGGAAGTGATGGGTTAGGTTAGTTGGTCATATGCAGCATGGTGTGGTACGTAGATGTTGCCTTTTTTTTTTTTTAAACCGATCCGATGGTGTGTGTGTGTGTGTGTGTGTGTGTTTTTTTTGTATTCGGTATCTGCATCTGAAAGTTGCCCTGTCGGAATGTACTGCGGGAGAATCCACGTCCATGCCGAAATATGGAAGCATGCTAGAACTTTCACGGCAAGACGTCGGGGTATTATTAGCCCATTACCGTTTTTGCCAGAGCTGTTCGGACTCTTGCTAACAGACTCGCTTAAAATCGAGAGTATTAACGGCAAACAGTTCGAAGTAGCAACAACATAATGTGTTTTTGTTTATACATGATAACCGCACAGAATTTATATCACTAAGAAATGATAAGATATAGCAATGACGTGTCTGAATTTCCAGCAGCCTACGTACGTAAAGCTAAATTCCCCCCCATGTTTGATTTGGCATAACGTCAGAATAAGTAAGGAGTGGGCAGCTTCAGGCACTAGCTTACAGCCAGGAATTTTGTTCTTAAATACAAGACACTGTTCGCATGTAACGTGATAATATTCCACTGCTTATTGTTGTACATTGATAAAAATGAATGTGTTGTCAAGTTATTTTTCAGTTGGCATTATAATGAATGAAATAAAGCTCTTGAATGCTGGTGTCACTAACATACCTGAATGTACATTAATGGTAGTCCTCGAGGATGGTTCCACCTCTGTGAAAACTTCTTCATAACCTACTAACTGGTAATCTGGCTACTTGTAGAGGAAATAGGTGTTCTTTTTCCACTAGCTGGCATAGAACTGACACCATCTAAAGTACAAAATACTCCAGGGATTTGTGATACTGTTCGTGAATGATGAAGGGAATATACTTCATAGTATAAGTTTCTTTTCATATAAAATCTAGTTTAAAACCCCATGGTGGGAGCACTAGTTTTCCCAAATTAATTTCAGGATATATCAGTCTTCTGCAAAGAAATAAGTGAGAATTTGTGACTGTGTAGTGTGTCTTGTTTGATGACTTATGTCACAGGTTCATGATTCTAAATTCACATCCCTTTCCTTTGTGATGCTTGTTGCCACAGGAGGCATTATTGGTATGAAGGAGGAGAGGAACAACAGGAAAGCAGTTTCTTAATGTGCCATCAGGAAGCTGTGATAAAAGAAACATAGCATATAATGTATAGCTCATTTTATAAATTGGTACCTAGGGTAAAAAATACACCTAGATCGTAACTTTTTCAAAAGCTTACAATCTACCATCTTGAGGGTATGATTTAAATTATGTCTAGTGTTGCACATGAATGTAGCTTGCATGGCGGCTACATTCACTTCACACAGCTGCACGTGTTAATCACAATACACAGTTGCAAGGCTCTTGCTCTCAAATATAACACATTACACTTTTCCTCTATTCTGAGAACTGCTGACACTGGCCACTGAAATTGCTCAGTTGATGGTGCAGTCTTTCTAGAAAAGTTAACTGTTTCTGAGCAAGTCAAAAAAATTCCTCCCCCCTTTGTGGAACTAAAAAATTTACCTAGTTCTCAGAAACCCTTCCATGGACCCTCATGTGATCCATTTCAATCCACACAAGATATTAGGTTTGCACTGCAGTGTGGTTGAGTTCTTTGATCTACTGGGATGATATTCAGCATCAATGTGTAATTATTATGGACATCTTTGGAGAGTATTTCATTAACAAACCACACACTCACACTGTGAATCATCAAAAAGATTGAAGACCTCAACTTCAGTCCACAACACTTACACTTAATTTATAAAAATTTCATTTGAATCTTTCCTTCTATCTATGCAGTTTACCTTCCAAGCAGATTCTTTGAGGTTGTCAGGCTAAAAATTTAATTTTTTAAATTTTTTTTTTATGGACATGACACTAATAATTGAATATTCCTGTACAGTCAAATTCTCTTTGAGTCCTACTGAAAGTTGTCAGCAGTTCTCAGAACAAACTGTCCTGATCCCTCACAGACAGCACTAGTGTGAGATTCATATTCCTTATAAACACCCTAAATTTCTGAATTAAGGAAACCATTATTCTGATTTTTGTATGTACATATCATGAACAGTGCTTCAGACAGGCAGAAAAGTCGGAGCTTAATTTCATGTGTGGGGTGCTATCTTTATCCAGTTTTAGTGATTATTTAACAGAACCATGAATGTTAAAATGCTGCATATGTTTCATGAGTTTCACATGTGCTACTTCATTCAGCAGAAAGCCCTTCAAGCTATAATACATACATACACGCACGCGCACACACTTACAAACATACAGATAGTACAGTGATACAAAATAATAAAAAAAGTTTATTTTTACAGTACATTAAATTAGATTTGTAACAGAGTGTCGTGGCAAGAATACTGTTCATTTGCATACACTGCTGCTGCTGAAAGGGAACACCTATGTGATACATTGGTCTGTTGGTCTGGTGTCTTCAGCTACTGATCTAATGCTCTGACATCAGAAAGAAAATGAAACCCCAGTTTAGGTGACAAAATATTTCATTTACACTAAAATACTATGATTACTTTGTAACTAATAATAACCATCAATTTTCAATGTGGCACCCAAATTCAAATCTTTCCCTTCATTTGAAGCTAGATCTCCAGGTCTGTAAGGCATATGTTATGTATATAAATTTCAGTTAACTCCTGCATCAAATAAAAGGATTCTGCAATGCTTTCAAATTTAAGTGATGACAAAATGGTAGCAACATCAATGAATATTTACTATAAGATGAGCTCTTTGTAAAGGCACAGATATGGTTTGTGTCACTGCATTTATGCCCTTCAGTACCCTTGTGCATCCCTGCTTCTTACATTTTCATGATATCTGCATTGCTGTCTCATATGGGCACAGAATGTCACACAGGAAACAAAATGTCTGCCCTCTCCCACACTTTTATGTTTCTTCATGGAATTGCCATGTAAGGAAATGTTGTATTTGTTTCAGTCATATTATAGTGACATTTTTTTGCATCTCAGTATGCCTGCATTATGAAACATTATAAAACTTGTGTTATCATGACCTTACAAGTGTTCTGATGATGGTGTAACTGTAACACCAAAACATGTCACAGCTGTTTTAATGTAAAGTTTAAGATTGTTTTTTAAGACAACTCACTAGTGCATCAGTTGGCGAATAAATAAAACTTTAATAATATCAAGATGCACGGTATGAATGTAAAAAAAAAAAAAAAAGTGAAAAAATGGGGGGTGGGGGGGTGGAAAGCGCGAATTAATGCGCTCCCTGATGATGGTGTAACTGCAACACTGAAACACGTCGGAGCTGTTTTAATGTAAATTTTAATACTGTTTTTTTTTTAAAGACAACTCACTAGTGTATCAGTTGGTGAATAAATAAAACTTTGATAAATGTTGCCAGAAAACTGTTGGCATTTGGATCATCACTAATATTTTAACTTAACAATTAATTAGATTATTTTAGCTTTTGGTACTGTTCCTTCAACACAACACCAGAAGGAGACTAAAGACAAATGCCACACTTCCCTCCTTATAGTCAGAGTTGAAGCCCAAACAGTGCAGAATGGTCAAACAGCAAGAATGGAATAACAAATTAATATTTTCCTGCAATTCAGACTTCAAAAAAGCTGACTGTCACAGTCCTTCATATCAATCAAATTTAACCATTATTCATGTGGTTATCATGGGAAAAGTTCTAGCATACTGAAGTGTAAACCCACTGAGAATAGTTAGAGACCTCCCACAACAAAGACCCTTTCAATTTTTAATTTTGCAGGTGTTCCCTTTCAGAACTGAGAACATAATGCATGACCTGGTCTGTGCCACAGCACGGCGTTTCTGTGCACAAGTGCATTACACCTACACATAATTATAGCACACTGACATTTGGAAACAGTGGTTCGAAGAACATCAAAATTCATAATGCCATATTTAGCTCTATATAAGAGAATTGTTTCCTAATTCGTCATCTTAAAACTGAGGGAGTCACCTTATAATTGCACACAAAGTTGAACATAGGTCTCTCTTCTTCCGGGATGTGGTGCCATGTGACTGAGCGTTCAGTGCTTCATGTTTCAAGACAGCATGGTGGTCTCATATTCAAGGGTTGAAATGTCCAGGGAATTCTAAATTCTTCATTGGGACTTTTGATCCCCAAAGACAGACCCATCATGCTATCTTGAAACATAAGGCACCACTCAGTCAATGGCATGGTACCACATCACAGAAGAATGGAGACCTCAACTGCACCGCTGTGAAAGCCTAGAAACTCACAAAGTTAAACATATTCTGTATATGTACTGTACAGAAAATTGGAGATTGTGAAAGAGGATCATCTTATATTCGGGTACATAAAGTAATATGTAAAGAGATCTATATTTAATGGCAGGTAATGACTTGGCTTTTTTCTGAGAAAATTCATAATCACACGACACGAACTGAATGTAAAAATACGGATTATCAAATTTTTGTTTGTTGGGCATTACCTATTTTTATTGTTACACCGTGCATGTTGTCGAGTCACTCAATTATTACACCAACCACTGCACATATATAAAATTTACACATTAAAACATTAAAAACGCTCCGACATGTTTCGGTCATAAGATCATCATCAGGGAGCTATATATTCCTGGCTAAAGTCACACTAGAAATAGTCACAGATTAATTTCGTTGTACAAGTTGGGTGCCCTGCTACATCTGTAGCAGGGCACTCGTCGCAACGTAACATTACACAACACGGCATGCTGCCACAACACCCAACTTCTACAACGAAATTAATCTGTGACTATTTCTAGGGTGACTTTAGCAAGGAATATATAGCTCCCTGATGATGGTCTTATGACTGAAACATGTCAGAGCGTTTTTAATGTTTCAATATGTAAATTTTATATATGTGCAGTGGTTGGTGTAATAATTGAGAAAAGGGATTATCAAAATTCATTTCACTTGACAAGTTTTTGTGTAAATGTCATAATCAACTATGTTGAAATCCTTTGAATAATTTCAAAGATAATATAAATGGACAGACGGGTGGGCACAACTTCCTATAATGTGCAAGTGTTCAGTCTTTTGCAGTGCTGCAGTTGAAGTCCCTGCTCTTCTAGGTAAGGGCACCACATCACTGGGTGTTAGGTGCCTGCCTTTTCAAGATGACCATGCTGACTCAAAACAGAGGGCAACAATCATCCACTGACACAGTACCATATCCCAGGCGAATGCAGACTTCCCTATCAAAAAACACATAAAATTACACGCTTCTGGCATCCTCTGATGAAAGTAATGTGTAGGGTGTGTGGGTTACGCAGTCCTGATCTATCAGGCAGCAATCAAATGTAGTTAAGTCCACATCTGTGCTTGATATTAATTACAGCACTTGTACACTGAAATACAGCTGTCCTGGGAATTCTTCAGTTTTTCCAGCTTTCTCCTGATGCACTGAGGCTGTATGCCATACAAAAGTGCATACACAATCCTCACATCACACACACATATATAAAAAAGGCAAACATAAAAGCGTTACTGAGAGTGAGAATTCATCCAGCACATAACGTCCCACTTCCGTGTTTCTAGAAAGCAGAACGCAATTACTGAGACAGTTTGTAAATGTCAGTCTGTCATGGCACGACACAATATGGCAGTTCTGTCACCTTAGATTTGGCAGTGTCATTCAGAAGACAGCACTATAGGCCCACTGTGTTGATCGTGTTATAGGAAATGCGATGCTACAAACTGTAGTTTTATGACATTTTAGAATTTATTTTTAAAATATCTGCAATACAGAAGGTTTGTGCATTGAACTTTTCTGCATACTAGAGACTTGTATATTACAGACAAAATGGGCTATGCCGGAAGAAACAAGTAAAATAATTAGAGTTTTTTTTTTAGTAACTGACCAACTTAATGCACAAATTCTTGTTTTATAATAGGTTTATTATATTCCTCTACATTTTTCGAGCACTGTTGTGCTCATCATCAGGAGGTCAAAATTGTATTATACAGCATCTGGTATCGTCACACTCTGTAGGTGGCCGTTCTGTGCACACCTTCATAGTGTGACGATACCAGATGATGTATAATACAATTTTGACCTCCTGATGATGAGCACACAGTGCTCGAAACATGTAGAGGAATATAATAAGCTTATTATAAAACAAGAATTTGAGCATTAAGATGGTTAATTACTAAGATTATACTGAGATGCACAGTCAGCAAAACAAAAAAAAAGTGTTCTTCCTCGACACATTATGCCTGTAAAAAATATGTTGTCCTTTGTTCAACAATGTGTCAAAATCACTAAATATGGCAAGACTTTAACTGTGGCTTCATAATTTTACACCAGAAGGAACGTGATTCAAAACACCATGCACTATCTTATAAGCTCATCCAAACAATAGAAACAAACTTGAAAATTGTAAAATCATATTTGTACTTCAGAACAGACATTATTTTTATTTCTTGGCAGAATATATTGGAGATAATTTCTGGTATTCGAATAGACACTAAATTATGCAGTTCCTTAGGATTCTGCATCAGTGAAAGGATATGTCATTTAAAATGTCTGTAAAAAATACAGTCCTGGCTTGCTGGGATAATTCTCTCTTATGCCATATAAGCTCAGCACTATGCATAGGCCATACTCTGGGAGAACATTCCTTAGGTTAACATACTGACAAACCCATACATGCCTATATCCAAAGTTGAAAAGATGGAGATAATGACAGTGTAAGTTGCAAACAATGAAAGCTGTTGTACATTTATTGATTACCAAATATATACTAAAATAGAAAGCAATTGAACATTTTTGAAAGGAAAGTGTGTAGAAGAATTTTAGGTCCAGTATATGACAATGAAAAAGAAAATTGGAGGATATTAACCAATAAAGAAATTTATTAAGAGTTAAAAACCCTACTATAATAGAGACAATAAGATTAAATAGATTATGTTGGTTTGGGAATGTACAGAGAATGGAAGAAAATGGAATTCCGAAAAGGGTATTATATATGAATTTGGGAAAAACAAGATTTAGAGGTAGACCAACAAATAGATGGCAAGATAAGGTGAGAGAGGATGGACGAATAGTTGGTGGAGAAGGGTGGCAGGAAAAAGTACATAACAGAGAGGAATGGAAGAAGCTCCTGAGAACGGCAAGGAATCGTCACATTCTGCACATGCCAAAGGAATGAATGAATGAAAAATAGACTAAAACAAAGAGGAATTTTTTAAGTTTCTGTAATTTTAAATACCTGTACTGAACATCAAATTAACAACGAAGTGAAACAAAAAAATGAATTAAAATAGAAAATCTCACAGAACACAGAAGGATGGGCACCGCGGTGACCTGTGCACTTTGACTGTTAGCAACCTTTTGTGCAGTGGGAAAACTCACACTAGGTTCATAAAAATCATCACTAGGGTACCAAGTATTTCACATAGCATGAAGTGGCCTGCATATGGCTTGGCTTAGCTACTGGATCAAGGATGGAACTACATACTGTATGAATAACACGTCATATAGGATGCTGTTTCTTGAACTTGACCGATAAGCACTGGCCCAATGCTATTGTGAGATTTTATTAGACTTTCCAAAAGTTATTTTCAGATTGGTCATGTTAACAGAATGGATAGTAAGAGAAAAGTAAGTCATATTTTACAATAATCATCAGGGAAGTCGACTAAGAGAACAACCAAAAAACAGACAGTGGAATTGTGTAATAACAGATAGGAATAAATGCAAAATTACAAATTATAAAGAGTGGTAAAACAGAGGTGACTGGGAGAGGTCTATTAAGGGGCGAAGGTCTGCATTGGCCTGTAGTGCCACCTAAGAAGAAGAAAAAGAAAGGTTATTGTTGCAATTATTTGCCTAGCTCTCATCATTGAATGTTAAACCTACCCAACATATGGCATACAATGCAGTGCTGGCAGAGCGTTGGGCTGGTACTTATTGGTCAAGCAAGGGAGGAAAGGGGGGGGGGGAATACATTAAACAGGTGCCATACATGGGACTGCAACAACACCACATTCATCTGGCCTCTTTACCTTCTTAACCATTCAATTTTTTGGATAGGTATGTTTGGTTATATCCTTACATGTTAACCTAAGGAATGTTTTTTCCAAGTATGGCAGATTCCTCCTGGTACACCCTGAGGTTTCTGTGATTTTCCTCAGTGTTACCATTCAGGTCCTAGAATAATACTTTCAAAATGGAGTTGCAGGCGACTGGTCTGGTGCATTTCACACGCACTTGTCATTGAGATTACTTCTCCTGCAGTTTTAGTTGGTATCATTAGTCCCACAATACAACAGCCACAATAATTTCTTTAAACACAGACCAAGTATTGTGGTTTCATTGTTAACACTCTTGCCTCATATTCAAGAGGTCCTGACTTTGATTCTGCGATTCTTGCGTTTTTTTCTTAGTCCCAACAGGCATATCCTGGAGCAATATCTTAAAACAGATCATAAGCACTTGCTACTTGATCATTGACAATTGACAAACCATTCCAGTATGTGTCACTATATAACCCAAATAAACCGTCCTACCATTCAACACCATATAACCTAACTCCTCAGAGAAGAGTCCTCGGTAAGATAACCATTTGAAACCAGTCAACAACTGCACCTACATAATCAGTGAAGTTGAAAAGGCATCCTTAAATAAGTCAAGAATCAAACTTTCTTTTTATCTCACCATCAGTTTACAAATGTAAAATATACTATATGAAGTAAAACATATGATGAGAATTTTATTCCTAATAGAGCTGAAAAATGGGGTCGCCTTATAATTGAGCACAAAGTTGGTCTGTATATTTTCCCTAACAATGAAGACTTTTAGGGGAAGTCGTCATATTTTGGTAATTACAGTATAGGCCTCATCTGAACATCGCACTTCCTATCACACGGTTCAGAGACAAGTTTCACAATGATTAGGCCACAATTCACTGAAACCCATCTTGCTGGCCACAGTTCCTGTTCCCACCATGAGAAGCAGATTCAACAACGTAATACTAGGAACATGCTCAGCACTCAAACTCAGATGCTGTGATGGCATTTAGGTCCTTCATAAGACCCTCAAGGTTTGCCATCTCCTGGTTCAATTCCTCTGTGCTGTATGAGGGCTGAAACAAAATCATGTTCAGCTTTGTTAGTATCCTGAGGCAATCTGAACATTTTATTTTACACTTCAGTAATTTTGTGGTGAAAGACGAATATTCTGTAAAGAAATTGGTGTGCTTGGTCAGTAGGTTGCTAACTTGTGCAATGTCAGATCAAAGTCCCTGCACTGTCTAACAGATAGAAGCTTTCAACATTTTTAGGAATTAAATAATATCGAAGCTACAGTTTTTTAAATTCTGTAGAAGAAAAATAAATATGAATTCATTCTGATAAGAAACAAAATCTTTCTTTAAAGAAGTCTTACACTGCTTGAAACAGTAACAGCAATTTTAATAGCTTGCAAGAGATGACAGCATAATGATGTCAGTACTGTATCTTCAAGATGTACAGTCCTAGATTTCAGTGTTTACTGAAAGTATTAATCTCATGTGGAAAGGTGCCTAAACGTTACCTGGATCTTGCTAACATCTTCTGATGTGGTTGTAACTGCCACTGTGGGAGCAGTGGAGGGTCCTGGGGCTATCGTCCGGCCCTTGGCAGGAACAGCTGCTCCTGAAGCTAGAATACCCGCCTTCTTGTAAGGACTGGACCCCTGAGGTCGAATAGTCACTGATGGAGCTAGGGGATGAAAGCAAATTATTTTGAACATGCTGGGTAGGAAGTACTCTGGCTCTACAAAGAACACTTCTGTGTGCTGTTACTAACCGACATGTTTCTGTTGAGGGGTGGAAGGCGCAGACTGGGGAGGGGGTGCAGGAACACTAAAACTTTTCAGTGGATGGCCCTGCAGTCGCTTGCCCATGGTCCCTGACCCAGCACCATCCTGGGCAGACATCCCTGTACTGCAACACATTAACAATCAAACAAAATGCCTTTCAAAATCCAAATGTCTTAAAAGTAAGTCACTTTACTGTGGTACCTATAGGGTCCCTGCTGAGTGCCAATGGTACCAGGGTGGTGGTGTGGAGGGCCAGGAGCTCCTCCTACAGCTGGTGGTAGGCTTGTCACTGTATCATAGCCCCCCTGCAGTGAATAAGGGTTCTCTGGTGACTGAGCTGAAAATAAAACAGACAGATGCTGTAAAACTCAATGCCTGCACTATGGTGTTCACAGTGGTGATGCTGGCTACCAGGTACATAACTTCGCAATATGATTCTCCATTGGAAAGCATCACAATGCAGGAAACTGAACAGAACGATGTAACTGCAATACTGTCCATTTTGTATCCCTGGCAGGGCACCAGCCATGATGACTAAGGTTTCACAGTATGTACTTGCCAACACCACAACAGTATCTCAAATTTAAACCTCTGAATCAATGGACTTATTTTCACAAAACTTGACATGAACATTACGGCAGTGGAGGACATATCAATGCTGTATTTCTTAATTTTCTACAAGCAGTAATAGGAATGGACGGACATGCATACTTGTAAGGCAAGAGTGACACTAATGCCACCTTCAGGCCCTAAGATAATGTATGGTAGTAGCTCTTGGAAAAGTAAGCTACTTTTATTACAGCAATAATTTTGTAGAATGAAAGGAAATTGATGGGTGTCCAGAGATAGAGGAAGAATGTATAAGACAGATCTGCATGGTCTGTCATTCTGAAGGAGGCACAGGTTAAACTATAAGGACTGAATGCCAATGAAGAATAACAATTTTGTTAGAATCTCAAATAAAGGTTGGTGGCCATGCAAATATTTTCTTAACTATGGGTTTGATAGTGATCACTAACTAACCACTGGAGCTATGCATGTGAAACATAGCAAGGAAATAGATCATAAACATACATATCTAATACATATAAAGTATTGCTCCTGTATGAACAATTACAATCCTAGTTACACTGCCAACTCTCAGGTCATACCTGACAAATTTAATCTACACAAAATCTGCTGACAGTAGCAAAAAAATGGAACATACTAAGCAGCAGTACTCAGTTGTGTATTTTAAATACAATTTTATTTCACCTGACAGCTAATGTACTCTGAAAATTCTACACTTATACTACTCTATTGACATTGTTTTATTATTAATCAAATACTGAAATGTTATGTTATAAATATTTTTAGAGGCAACATATATTTTGTAAATTCAGACTGCTACTTTAGCTTACTGTCTCTCACAATTCTAATTTTACATTATTTGATCACCTCATGAACCTTACAACATAGGTTGATACGTATTAGCATTTAATGCCTGCGTGTATATTTTTTATCTCTAAAATGTGACATGTATTATATTTAATATGTAAATATTTTGACTATCTTTTTCCATGTTTTCATGTACATATTTTGCCTTATTTATGTTACACAAATTTTGACATGTTCTATATCCTATGGGCTATGGCCCCATGTAGCTGGATTGAATGAACAAAATAAATAAATAATAATAATAATACTTATACTTTCCCCTTTTTACTCTGTACATCCATTTAGATAGTCTTATGCTCAAATGCTATTACACAGCATGGAATGACTCTGTTCTGTTCTTACCTGCCTGGTCAAGTGTAACGTGGGCCCGTGAGATAGTGTACTGCGTTCGTGGGTACAGTGGCCGACTACTCCCTGCTTGGGTCATGTCCACATTTGCTCCCTGCTGGCCTACAGGCATACTACTGCTGCCTGGGATCGGAGTTGCAGTCGCAATTGCTGTAAACATGAGTTCAGAAACTTTATTACTGTTAACACATGCACTGACTTCTGTATCAATGTTCAAATTTGTCTCATAATTTGTCTAGTTTCACAGAACTATTTTTCAACAAAATAATGAAAACTGTCTATTGCAGAAATCAGGATTTTAGAAAAGATAACAAAGCATTACAATTCCAAAATACTTTTGTTTCAGCAGTACACATACACATTGAAATCTTTACTAACACATGACAACCATAAATGGATAAGCAATACAGCAAATTTGTACAGTATTGCATTTTCTCGAACACAAGATGCATTTTTTTCCTGGTAAATACTGTACAAAATTCTCCTATATCTTACGGTCGGAAGGTGTGTCAATATAACCTTCACAGCAACAAAGACTCTCACGTTTGCTGGTGGGAAAACACAGTTACCACACGACTTGGCCCTCAACAAAGAGAAACTTGGCTTCATTGTTCCTTGTACCAGTTTTCAGTAGCACACAGTCATGAGTTTATTGAGAATAAATTTGTTCTCAGAATGTGCAGTATACAGACCAAAATAAAAGTTCCAGTTCAGAGCTGTGAGTGGTAAACCACGGAAAATGTAAAACTTGGAAATAAAATGGGACCATGGGTATAACACACAGGACCCATGAGACTTAAATTAATTATGCCTCAGGCATGTTTGTGATCTGGAGAGTTCTTTGGAATTGGCTTCACAGTAATTATTCCGGCAGTCAGACTTATATGGACTGCTTATTCACTTGATATTTTTCCTAGTGAATATGGTTCAGTACAAGCATTATTCTTTCCCATATTTAAACTACTTCAAAAACTTCAAGAAACCTGTACACTCTTCTTATAGCTACAGTTCAGTAAAAAAATAAATATATAAATGTGGGACTACAATACAAGCACAGCAGAGACAATCTGTATTTCTACTGGTGAATACACTCAATACTAGAGAATTACACAGACTGCACTGCATCTGCAAGATTGATTTCCACATTCACAAAAGATAATTCAATGTGACATCATCGGACCCAACAGGTCAAAGTTTGCCCTAAAGAGTACAATACAATGCACAAAGACATACGTGATCCATGCAAATCAAGCAGCATTACTCACGTTCCCGTAAAGGTATGTTGTCGACAGGCAGCATTATGGGTTTGGGTTTGATGATGCGTCGTGTGGTCGAGGTCTTCTCATCTCCACCTGGTACAACGCAATGGTGCAGGGTGGTGCAACAGCCAAGCAAGTGCAATAATACACTCAACAATGTGTAGGTTTAAATAAAACATACAAAACCTAGGCAACAGCAGTATTGTTACAGCTCTCCACATACACTTCACTCCCTTAAGGGGATAAAATTTTCTGGGTCCAGAATTTTGACACCAAAGCGTAAAAATTTTAAAAGTCAAATAAACATCACAGTTTGGTATATGCTTACAGGTTACTGGCAGTTTCCAAGGCAAATAATAATAATAATAACACAAAAAATATCACACTGCAAAAATAGTGTATTTTGAAAACAAAGAGAATCTCATTCAGGAAGTACCTTAAAGAGAAGCTGCACAACACTGACAGATGTCAACCATGCCAGCAGCATCCAATCAGGTTTCAATCGACATCAGCAACAAATAAATTTATTAGAGCTGATTTAGGCTACAACATAGATGCCTTACACCTGTAACAAGGACTGTGCTTATGCTAATAGCTTTCTGTCTTGGCCAAGAGCTGTGATGTGGCCACAAGGACTTCTGCTCCAAATGGCAATACGTCCTTCTGGGAGGGGGGAACTTGCATTGGAGTAGATGGAGAGGTAAAGTGAGAAATGATATACAAGAGATATTCAGGATCAATGAGGTTGGAGACAGGTGAAGCAATAAGAGGACTGAAAAGTACAAGTGGCTATGCCATAAGATGACCAACACTGTTGGAAACATCAGAATTGAGAAGTGGGATTGGATACACTCACATCAGATATAGATTCCTGAAACTTTCTGGGTGGACGGAAGCCAAAACAAAATCTGCAGCAGTTTGCATCAGTATCTGGTGCTGATGTTTAACAAACACTTTACAGAGAATGCTGGTCTGGTCAACATACTAACATAAATAAGGCAAAATGAACACATCAAGCACATTCAAACAGTTCATGCAGTAAACATCAATAGCATAACAATTCCTTCAGTTCTGTAGGTGTAAACTGCAGTGCAATGACTGTTGTCATATTGCTTTATTTGCCTTTGGAATGTACAAAAGCGTAGTGAATTGTATAGAAGCAATCACCAATAGCTAGGACAAAATAATATCTGATCTACAGCATCTCAACACACACAACGATATATATTCACAGGGTACAACCAACAAGATGCAATGTTTCACGATTTATTTTTTTCTGTAAGACGCTCTACATGTTTCGGACGGTTTTCCTGTCCATCATCAGCAGCTCAAAACTGCACATACAGTGCCAGACCAATTCCTGACGCTGTATGTGCTGTTTTGAGCTTCTGATGATGGACGGAAAAACTGTCTGAAACATTTAATCAGCACACCAACTAATGCACATACATACAATTTTTACATTAAAACATTTCAAATTGTTCCAACATGTTTCGATCCTAAGATCACCTTCAGGGAGCTACACTGTTCCTTGCTAAAGTCACATACTTAAAAACACTCACTGATTAATTTCCTTATATTAACTTGGTGCTGTGGCAGCATGTCTCACGCAACATAACACATGACACACACCCATAGTCAGGCGCATTCTCAGCAGCATATGACTTACACAATATGACATGCTGCCACAGCACCAAGTTAATATAAGGAAAATAATCAGTGAGTGTTTTTAAGTATGTGACTTTAGCAAGGAACAGTGTAGCTCCCTGAAGATGATCTTAGGATCGAAACATGTTGGAGCGATTTTAAATGTTTTAATGTAATATGTATGTGCATTATTTGGTGTGCTGATTAAATGACTCTACGAAATGCACGGTGCAACGATACAGATCGTCCGAAACATGTACCGCGTCTAACAGAAATATATGAATTGTGAAATGCTGCATCTTGTTGGTTGTACTCTGACAATATATTAGTGATGCACGGACATATGAATGTTAAACAAAGAAATACGTTTTATGTTTTTGTAGGGACCATATAACATATAAGCAAGAAATAAAGGATATGAGAGGTAAAATTCAGTTTCATCATAAAACATTACTGAGTCCTGACTGTTTATCAGCATCAACATTTTACTGTAATATTATTAGGCTGGCTTAAGAGGCAGATATTATAGTTAAATGAACAATAAGTAACCACACAATATGAAGAACAGGAGGTATATACTGCACAAACACAAATTTAAAAAAAAAAAAAAAATCTTGTCTGATTTCTCACAGATTCAGTAACTGCTAAAACATAAAACTGGTATTTGAAATTGAAATTTTGCTGTGAAAAATTTTTAAATGGCAGCCAGGCTAATAGTCTGTGTGCTGGTAGTACAGCAATAATGGCCACAGGCAGTTCGTGTATTGTCCATTGGCAGCCAGGTGCCAAAGATTCATGTTTTCTGACAAGGGTAAAATTGAGAGCTACTCAGAATTATAAATGCAAAGCTCGACTTTCACAGCAGAAGTACATTTCTAAAGAGAATATATGAGTGAAGCTATGCTTATATTCCACTCTATGCCTTCGTGGCACACACACACACATGGATAACTTTGAACTTAAGATTCAATATTGAAAGAAATAATAGTTGAAGAATAATGTTCTCAAATATGCAACACTGTGCAGTCTGGTAGAAATTTATTGGTTTTGGAAGAAACTACTGCCTCTACCTTCAGGATAGATCTCAGAAGACATTATTTTTCATAGCTGCCTTTCTGAGAACCTCATATCTCACAAACATAAGTTTAATTTAATAATTTGTTCATTATGAAGTCTATGGCGTTATTTTGTGTCAAATAACATGGAAAGATAATCATGCATAACATATAACAAGAATATGCATTTAGAAAAAAAGGAGTCATAGCCTGCTTAAAGTTACTATCTCAGCATTCTCCTGCAGCGAACGAGGTAAACCTTGGTGAGTCAAGGTAACTGCTAGTATGGCCAAGTTTAACCCTTCAGTGATGCTATGGTTTTAATTCCAATTACTCCATTGGACAGAGGGGTCTTAAATGTTTAACACCATTCAATGCTTTCAAAACTGTAAAGTGCACTGAATTTGGCATCAAACATAAAACAAGGCATGTTCCGAATACAAGCCTGGAACTGGGCAGTTACACGAACCTGATGATTAATACTGTTTAACACTGCTGTTAGGGAAATTCACCTGGGATTGAAATTAAAATACATAAGAGTGAAGAGGAAATAAAATAAAAAATATATGAGAATGTCCAGTGTAACAAAGAACTGAATAATTTCCACATATTTAGTTTTGTCCTGAAATCATCCATGACCATGAAGACATCTCTAATCGGTGTCAAATCAATACACACAGAGCTTCCCATTCCTTTACCTATGTAAGAAGAGACATAAGTTCGCTTGTCTAGTGAGTTGCTGTGATGATGTGGGTCACCAGATTCAAAGTCCTGGCCACCTGACGTACGAGGCAGTGTGGTCACAGCAATCGGTACCCCTGATGGGCCATCCACTCCCCCAACGCCTGCTCCAGACTGTGTCTTTTCGAGTGCTTTCAACTCCATCTGGTCATGATGGATCCAGAGGTCTGGTGGTTTGATGTTAGGTTTGCCAGGTTTCCCTTTGGTGTTGCCTTTCATGTACCTACAATCACATTGCAACATAATTCTATGGTAGCTTCCCAGTGCTCAGATCTGATGAGTGGTGTGATGTATATAAGGAAAGCAACATGTAGTCACTCACTAGGAAGGTTCAGACTGGATGAATACACTGCAATGCCCTAAATGGCTGCTGATGAAATACCACAACCTTTCAAAGAGAAGACACGTTATACATGACTGCAAGTACACATGTGACCCACAGTTGGCCTGCATATCAAGCTCTTGGGTCACCCTGAATAAACTTGTGTGTCAGAGAATTCTGGGATAGGGTGCTGTGCCAATGGGTAATCAGACCCTGATGTACTGAGGCCAAGTAGTGGCCTATTTTCAAAGGTTAAAATGTCCAAAGTGACATTGTGACCCTTGAAGATAAAGTCACCAAGTTGCCTGGACATGTCAGTATCTGATATTGTCTCAATGCAGTGTCATATCACAAAAGAACAGAATCCTGAACAACATCACTGCAAAAACCTCAAAACTTGTGAAAATCACTACAGTATTGTTGTGGTCAGGTGACAGTGACAAGCAAAGACATTAACTACACAAGCAGCAGTATACCAGGGCAATACAAAATTTTTCTTTCAATTAGAGATCACTCATTTTGTCAGTACCAGGGTAAACAGGTGATCTGTGTGGAACAGTCTGCACCTTCCAATCCACACCTGCTCAACCTTTCACATGGGGCAGGCTAATTCAGGAACACTTGGTTTGCATTTGGACAACATGAAATTCAATTCACAGGATGAAGAATGAATAAAAATATGCAGAATAATATGTATAATTGTACCTGTGTATTTGCCTCTACATAACGTGCAAGATGATGATGATGATAGGAAAAATGCACAAAATTACAAATCACAACCTAGGCTACAGTGTCACGACTTTTAACACATTTTTACACAATAAATTAGTAATCTAATGCATGTCTCCATCAGTGGCTCATAATTTTCAATAGTGGTTCAGGGTTCTATCTCAGCTCTGTCAGGGAAAGGGTTAAAAGACGTTTTCTCCTCTCCAGTGCCCCCATGGGCAACACAACAGTATGCTGTAAGCAAGATGTTGCCTGCAAGTGATGGATTTAGTGGGTCTGTTCTACTGAAAATACAAGGGACCAATGACACAATCTTCCATCACCCAACATCACAGATTCATTTTTGCTATTTCTCTAATATTGAAGCACTAGACGAGGACTCTCAGACCCCTGTTATGTGTCAGCTGTGTCTCATGACTTTGCTGCACAAGTGGAAAGTTGCCAAATCCACAAGCCATTGCACTGTAACATCTCTTTCACAACACTAATCACACTCTCTCATTTCCCATGACTAAGTGTTCCAACACATGTACATAGATGGAGACAGCCTTGCTTGTTGGTATTGAAAACCTTGAGATTTTAAGCATCATGAATGACTCGTTTTTTTGAAGACACTTCTTTTTAATTTGAAATGGGGTACATTCATTGAATGATACCTATAGCCCAAACACACACTAAATCCATGGGACCAATGATGATGGCCAAATACGGACCAAAATAATTTAGGTAATAAAAAAAATTATATAATAGCAAATAACTTGTGTTGCATCTGTTGATACTGAAAACATATATAACAGAATTTTGACAGAATGGTTATGGAGACAAATATTTTTAATATGCTTCCACAAAACTTTCTTTCATTTTTGTTTTCTGCATCTGGGAAATCCATTATGCTACTGGCTGCCTTTTAGACTACTACATAATATAAAAGCAAGTCATATGTCACCATTCAGCTTATCAAATTAGCCCAAATTCATTTCACTACAAAATTTGCTAAAGAATTAACAGTTACATGACAAACTTATAAAGAACCCACCCCTTCTTGCTGCGCTGGGCTGATTTGCGACGGCAACACACCACAACGAGGCCCACCACCATAACTGTGGCCATGATCATCCCACTGCCAACACCAATGTATATCAGAACTTTCGAGTTGAGTCCACGTCCATCTGCAACATGCAACTGGAACTACTACAATCTGTACAACATGAAGATTTAAAAAAAACTAGCATCCAGTTTCATCTCTCTTCTGACTTTAACATGTGTTTACACTGAATGATTAATAAGTAACAACATATAACAACATGTACTGCACTGTATTTTCTTTGTTATGGGCTGCGAGTGCAGTTAGTCCGTAAGAAAGCCTTCTTCCTGGAATTCTGAAAAAAAAATACTGGATCAACAGTAAGAGGCAGAAAAATAACTGGTATCACTGGTATTTCTACTTGCAACTAAACTTCCTCTCCCTCCAGCTGTGGCCTCCAGTACAAAAAACTAATAACTACGCCTTTTGCACCGGAATTAAATGCGCAGAATGATGTTGAAGAGACTGGAATTTAAATGGGGGCTGCATAATGAAGGCAATGATAGACTGTTGGCTGTAACCGTTTGGCGCATTGAGCATCACGCTACATGTGAGTGTACCTGACATTAGGTACAATTAGGGTTAACGATTTTAATTAATTTTGACGTTCATATGGCTGTGCATCATAATATATTTATATATTAAAACCAACTAGATGCACCAATGTATCAAATTATTTTATTTTAGAATGACACTCCACA
>Ga0123354_10001863_pt1 | contig 26693 bp, 21 predicted proteins | sample TergutLab28metaG_2_FD_97872 | JGI IMG/M metagenome (GOLD analysis project Ga0123354, IMG submission 97872) | Labiotermes labralis P4 segment gut microbial communities from Petit-Saut dam, French Guiana - Lab288 P4 | ecosystem: Host-associated > Arthropoda: Insects > Digestive system > Gut ...
GACCACGTGGTCATCTACACTGGCGAGCTGGAGTCGCTCAAGCGCATGAAGGACGACGTGCGCGAAGTCAAGGAAGGCTTCGAGTGCGGCATCAAGCTCAAGGGCTACAACGACATCAAGGAAGGCGACCAGCTGGAGTTCTTCGAGATCAAGGAGATCGCGCGAACCCTGTGATGTCCATGGGCGTTCATTCAATAAACAACCGTTCGCTCTGAGCTTGCTCGAAACCCCGCGCCGTGCCGGCCCTTCGACAAGCTCAGGGCGAACGGTTCCGAACAATGAACTCTTACTCATGAAAAAACCCGCCAAGCCCAACCGCGCCTACCAGATTGCCGACCAGATCCAGCGCGATCTGGCCGAGTTGATCGCGCGCGAGGTCAAGGACCCGCGCGTGGGCATGGTCACGCTGAACGCGGTCGAGGTCACGCCCGACTACGCCCACGCCAAGGTCTATTTCAGCGTGCTGACGGGCGATGCCGAGCAGTCCGCCGAGGGCCTGAACCACGCGGCGGGCCATCTGCGCGCCATCCTGTTCAAGCGCCTGCATATCCACACCGTGCCCACGCTGCACTTCATCTTCGACCGCACCACCGAGCGCGCGGCGGACATGAACGCCCTGATCGCCAAGGCAGTGGCATCGCGCTCCAAGGACGAGGACCAGCCGTGACCGCCGCAACTCGTGCACGGGTGCGGCGGCGCCCCGTGCACGGGGTGCTGCTGCTCGACAAACCGCTGGGCCTGTCCAGCAACCAGGCGCTACAAAAGGCCAAGTGGCTGCTGCGCGCCGAAAAAGCCGGCCATACCGGCACGCTGGACCCGCTGGCCAGCGGCGTGCTGCCGCTGGCCTTCGGCGCCGCGACCAAATTCAGCCAGGGCCACCTGGACGCCGACAAGACCTACGAGGCCACCCTCCGGCTGGGCGTCACCACCACCACCGGCGACGCCGAAGGCGCGGTGACCGCCGAGCGTGCCGTGCCGGTCATCACGCCCGAACAGCTCGAAGCCGTGCGCCAGCGCTTTCTGGGCCGCATCACCCAGGTGCCGCCCATGCACAGCGCGCTCAAGAAAGACGGCAAGGCGCTGTACGAGTACGCGCGCCAGGGCGTGGAGGTGGAACGCGCGCCGCGCGCGGTGGAAATTCATACGCTGGCCCTGACGCTGGCGCCGGACGAACCGGCGCTGCATCTGGTGGTCAAATGCAGCAAGGGCACCTACATCCGCACGCTGGGCGAGGACATCGGCGCCGCGCTGGGCTGTGGCGGCCACCTGACGCGGCTGCGCCGCGTCGCCACCGGGCCGTTCGAGATCGGCCAGTGCCTCGACTTGCAGGCGCTGGAGGCCATGGACGAGGCGGCGCGCCTGCGCTGCCTGCAACCGCCCGAGTGCCTGGTGCCGGAACATCCGCGCATCGTGCTGGCGGGCGAGGACGCGGGGCGCTTTCTGTCCGGCATGCGGCGGCGCGGCCCGTGGCCGGACATGCCACAGGCGGCGGTGTTCGGCGACGCGCCGCGTCTGTTCCTGGGTACCGCGCACGTCAAGGCCGGCGAGCTGATTGCCGACCGGCTGATGAGTCCGCCGGAGCTGATGCAGATGAGCGCCGCGCACGACCAGGGCGAGGAGGCCGCGGCGTGAATACCCCGAACGCGCCTTCCCCAGCCATCATGGCGGCGCGCCAGGCCCTGCAAAGCGGGGCGTATGCGCGGGTCACGGCCCTCCTGGCCGACCAGCCGCCAACGCCCGACGCGCTGGAACTGCTGGGGCTGGCCTGGGGGCGGCAAGGCCAATGGGCGCAAGCCCTGCGCTGCCAGCAGGCGCTGGTCGGGCAGGCGCCCGGGCAACTGGCGGCCTGGATCAACCTGGCCAACACGCAGGCGGAATTGGGGCAGCTCGACGCCGCCCTGGACAGTCTGGCGCGGGCCGAGGCCATCGACCCGGCGCAGCCGGCGGTGCATTACAACCGGGGCAACGTGCAGGGCAAACGCCACGCCTGGCAGGACGCCCTGGCCAGCTTCGAGCGCACCGCGCAACTGGCGCCCGGCCACCCCGACCCGCAGTGCAACCGCGCTGCCGCCTTGCGCGAGCTGGGGCGGCTGCTGGAGGCCAAGGCCGCCGTGGAAGCGGTGCTGGCCCAGTACCCCCGGCACGCGCAAGCCTGGCACCTGCTGGGCACGGTGCTGCACCGCCAGGGCGACGATGCCTTGGCGCTGGACGCCTACCGGCGCGCCGTGGCCTTGATGCCGACGCTGGCCGAGGCTTACAGCAACCTCGCCCAGGTGCTGGCGCGCACGCGCCGCTACGAGGAGGCCATCGCCAACGGGCGCCGCGCGCTGGCGCTCGATCCGGCCAGCGTGGCGGCTCGGCGCGCACTCGGCATCGTGTTCGACATGGCGGGGCAACTGAAAGAAGCCCAGAGCCTGCTGGAGGAGGTGCGCCGGCAGGATCCCGATGATTCGCTGGCCCTCAGTGTTCTGCTGGACGAGAACGTCGCCAGTTGCCAGTGGGATGCCGCGGAGCGCCATCTGGCGGAGTTTCGGGCGTCATGGGCGCGGGGACGGATCGAATGTCTGCGGCCCTGGGGCTTGTTGCCCTTGCCGCTGAGCGGGCAGGAACTCAAGCGCCTGACCGAGGCGACCATGGAAGCCCAGCTGCCGCCCGCCGTCCCGTGGCCGGCACGGCAGGGGTGGCAGCGTCCGGCACGGCTGCGCATCGGCTACTTTTCGGCCGACTTTCATCGTCACGCGACCGCCATCCTGATGGCCGGCATGTTCGAGGCGCACGACAAGGCGCGCTTTGAAACGGTGGGCTTCTGCTTCGGGCGCTACGACAGCCGGTCGGAGGATCCGATGCGCCGGCGCGTGCGCGCGGCGTTCGACCGGTTCGAGACGGTGAGCGAACTGGCGTCGCCCGACATCGCCGCCAAGGCGCGCAGCCTGGGCATCGACGTGGCGGTGGACCTGAAGGGGTACACCAGGGACAACCGCCAGGAAATCTTCAGCCATCGGGCGGCGCCGATCCAGATGCATTACCTCGGCTACCCCGGCACGCTGGGGATGCCGGGCGCCATCGATTACCTGATCGCCGACCAGGTGCTGGTGCCGCCGTCCCTGCGCGCCGACTATTCGGAAAAAATCATCGCGCTGCCGGACAGCTACCAGGTCAACGACCGCCAGCGCCCGGTTGCCGAGCTCACGCCGTCACGCGCCGAACTCGGCCTGCCCGAGCGTGGCTTCGTGTTCTGCTGCTTCAACAACAACTACAAAATCACGCGCGATCTGTTCGCGCTGTGGATGCAGCTGCTGCAAGCGCGCCCCGGCAGCGTGCTGTGGCTGCTGGAAGGCAGCCCGACCGCCGCCGCCAACCTGCGGGCGGTGGCGGTCGCCGCCGGCATGGGCGAGGAACGGCTGGTGTTTGCCCGGCATCTGCCGCTGTCGCAGCACCTGGCGCGTCATGCCCAGGCCGACCTGTTTCTGGACACCCTGTACTGCAACGCCCACACCACCGCCAGCGACGCGCTCTGGGCCGGCTTGCCGGTGCTCACCTGCGCCGGCCAGACCTTCGCCTCGCGCGTCGGCGCCAGCCTGCTCACGGCCTGCGGCCTGCCTGAACTGATCGCCGCCAACCCGCGCGAGTACCTGGATCTGGCGCTGGCCTTGTCCGCCGACCCAGCCCGCCTGGCGGCGCTGCGCCAGCGCCTGGAAAACACCCGCATGCGGGCGCCGTTGTTCGACACCGAACGCTTCACCCGTCACATTGAACGCGCGTACGACATGGCGTGGGAGCGCTTCGAGCGCGGCCTGCCGCCCGATCACATCAACGTGCCGCTTATCGAGCCTGAAAGACCATGAACCCACAAATCCGCAACATCGCCATCATCGCCCACGTCGACCACGGCAAAACCACGCTGGTGGACCAACTGCTGCGCCAGAGCGGCACCTTCGCCCAGCACCAGAAGGTGGTGGACACCGTGATGGACAGCAACGCCATCGAGCGCGAGCGCGGCATCACCATCCTGGCCAAGAACTGCGCCGTCGGTTGGAAGGGGACGCACATCAACATCGTCGATACCCCTGGTCACGCCGACTTTGGCGGCGAGGTGGAGCGCGCGCTGTCGATGGTGGACGGCGTGCTGCTGCTGATCGACGCGCAGGAAGGCCCGATGCCGCAGACCCGCTTCGTCACCAAGAAGGCGCTGGCGCTGGGCCTCAAGCCGATCGTGGTGGTCAACAAGGTGGACAAGCCCGGCGCCAACTGCGACAAGGTGATCAACGCCGCGTTCGAGCTGTTCGACAAGCTGGGCGCCAACGACGAGCAGCTCGACTTCCCGGTGGTCTACGCCTCCGGCATCAACGGCTGGTCGTCGCTGGAGGAGGGCGCGCCGGGCGAGCAGTGGGGCGCCGACATGGCGCCGCTGTTCGGCACCATCCTCAAGCACGTGTCGCCGCACGCGGGCGACGCGGCGGCGCCGCTGCAACTGCAAATCTCGGCGCTGGACTACTCTACCTTCGTGGGCCGCATCGGCGTCGGGCGCATCAACGCCGGCACGCTCAAGCCCGGCATGGACGTGCTGGTCATGGAAGGCCCGGACGGCAAGCAGGCCAAGGGCCGCATCAACCAGGTGCTGACCTTCCAGGGGCTGGACCGTATGCAGACGCCAGAGGCCGGGCCGGGCGACATCGTGCTCATCAACGGCCTCGAGGACATCGGCATCGGCGTCACCATCACCGACCTGGCCGATCCGCAGCCGCTGCCGATGCTGAAGGTGGACGAACCCACGCTGACCATGAACTTCTGCGTCAACACCAGCCCGCTGGCCGGACGCGAGGGCAAGTACGTCACCAGCCGGCAGGTCTGGGAGCGCCTGCAAAAGGAATTGCAGAGCAACGTCGCGCTGCGCGTGAAGGAAACCGACGAGGACGGCGTGTTCGAGGTCGCGGGCCGGGGCGAACTGCACCTGACCATCCTGCTGGAGAACATGCGCCGCGAAGGCTACGAACTGGCGGTGAGCAAGCCGCGCGTGGTGTTCCGCGAGGAAGGCGGCGAGCGCACCGAGCCGATCGAGCTGGTCACCGCCGACATCGAGGAAACGCACCAGGGCGGCGTGATGCAGGCGCTGGGCGAGCGCAAGGGCGAGCTGCTCAACATGGAACCCGATGGCCGGGGCCGCGTGCGGCTGGAGTACCGCATCCCGGCGCGCGGGCTGATCGGCTTTTCCAACGAATTTTTGAACCTGACGCGCGGCACCGGCCTCATCAGCAACATCTTCGACGGCTATGAGCCGTACAAGGGCGAGATCGGCGGGCGCAAGAACGGCGTGCTCATCAGCATGGACGACGGTGAAATCTTCACCTACGCCCTGGGCAAGCTGGACGACCGTGGCCGCATGTTCGTGCGGCCGGGCGACGCGGTGTACGAAGGCATGATCGTCGGCATCCACAGCCGCGACAACGACCTGGTGGTCAACGCCACACGCACCAAGCAGTTGACCAACTTCCGCGTCAGCGGCAAGGAAGACGCCATCAAGATCACCCCGCCTATCCTGCTGACGCTGGAATACGCGGTGGAATTCATCGAGGACGACGAACTGGTCGAAATCACCCCCAAGAGCATCCGCCTGCGCAAGCGCCACCTCAAGGAGCACGAGCGCAAGCGGGCCAGCCGGGAGGGGTGATCCATGGGGCGGCGATGTGCTACCGTGTACCTGTTCGGTAACACATGAAGGCACACCGTGAGCGATGCAACCTTTACTTTCCGGGTCGATGAGGCCCTGAAAGACGAGTTCGCCAGCGCCGCGAAGGCCCGCGACCGCAACGCGGCGCAGCTTCTGCGCGACTTCGTGCGCAGGCAGCAGGACGCCGACGATGAGGATGCCTGGTTTCGCCGCCAGGTGCAGATCGGCCTGGATCAAGCCAACGCCGGTCAATTGATACCGGCGGAAGAAGTTGAAGCCGAAGCTGCCATTTGGCGTGCTGAAACGCGGCGCAGGATGGCTGGCTCGGCATTGTGAAGCTGGTTTAGACGCGGGCCGCCGCCGCCGAACGCAAAGAGATTCGCGCCTACATCGCGCCAGACAACCCCGCCGCCGCGCTGACCCTCGATGCGTTGTTTGCTGAGCAAGCGGCCCGCTTGCTGGAGAACCCCGGCATGGGCCGGTCCGGGCGCCTGCCCGGCACGCGCGAACCGGTCGCGCATCGGCATTACATCCTGATCTATGACGTCGCGGGTGGCTTGGTGCGCCTGTTGCGCGTCATGCACACGCCCGCCGGTGGCCGCCGCAGCCGCCATCAGCGTGAGCGTTGCTTCATCGCCCGCTCCACCTCGCGCTTGCCTTCGCGTTCCTTGATGGTGTCGCGCTTGTCGTGCGTGGCCTTGCCCTTGGCCAGCGCGATCTCGCACTTCACGCGACCGCTTTTCCAGTGCAGATTTAGCGGCACCAGGGTGTAGCCCTTTTGCTCGACCTTGCCGATCAGGCGGCGGATTTCATCGCCGTGCATGAGCAGCTTCTTGGTGCGCGCGGCTTCCGGGCGCACGTGGGTGCTGGCGGTGCCCAGCGGGTTGATCTGGCAGCCGATGACGAACAGCTCGCCCTCGCGGATGACCACGTAGCCGTCGGTCAACTGCGCCTTGCCGGCGCGCAGCGCCTTCACTTCCCAGCCTTGCAGCACCATGCCGGCCTCGAAGCGTTCCTCGAAGAAGTAGTTGAACGCGGCCTTCTTGTTTTCGGCAATGACCGAATTTGGCGACTTGGTGGGTTTTTTGGAACTGGCCATCTGGGCAATAAAGGCACCGGGCCGGGTAAGGACGCGGCGCTGGCGGGTAAAGACGCGGCCCTAGAATCGGGGCAGCTTTGTATTTTATGAAATCCGTCCACAAGTCCGTCCTCATCTGGTACAGCGCGCAGCGGATGTACGAACTGGTCGTCGATGTCGAGCGCTACCCGGACTTCCTGCCTTGGTGCAACCACGGCAAGGTGATTGAGCGCACCGCATCTGGCATGACGGCGGAGGTCGGCATCGCCTTCAAGGGCGTGCGGCAGGTGTTCACCACCCGCAACGAGCATGTGCCCGGGCGCGAAGAGCGGCTGCACCTGGTCAGCGGGCCGTTTTCCAGGCTGGAAGGCGTGTGGACTTTCACGCCCGTGGGCGAGGGCGATCAGGCCTGCCGCGTGGACCTGAAGCTGGACTACGGCTTTTCCAGCGCCCTGCTGGCCACGCTGGTGGGGCCGGTGTTCGACAAAATCGCCGGCAGCCTGGTGGACGCCTTCGTCCAGCGCGCCCAGCAGGTGTACGGGGAGCCGGCACTGTGAGCGCCGCGACCGGGATGGCCGTCACCGTGGTCTACGCGCCGTCGCCGCGGCAGGTGCACGAGGTCGGCCTGACACTGCCCGCGGGCAGCACCGTGCAGGCGGCCATCGACGCCAGCGGCCTGCGCGCGCGCTACCCCGACATGGATCTGGCGCCCGGCAGCGTTGGCGTGTGGGGCCGCAAGACGCCGCTGGAGCACGTGCTGCGCGAGCACGACCGGGTCGAAATCTGGCGCCCCCTGCGCGTGGACCCCAAGCTGGCCCGGCGCGAGCGCTTCGGCAAGCAGGGCGCACGCGCCGCCGGACTGTTCGCCAAGCGGCGGCCGGGCGGCAAGCCGGGTTATTGAACCCATTTTCTTTATCTGAACGGTCCTCTGTGCGCAAGCACTTTGGGAGCTTGCACTCGCCGGCCCGATCGATAGCGTGACCAATTTCACGTTTCGCATCAAAATGCCATGATTGGCGCGCACTTAAAAGTTGTGTAAAAGTTGCCGGATGCCGCGCGCCATGCGCACTTTGATTTGAAAAAAGTGTGTAATTACGCGTGTGCCAATCCGGTGGCAGGTTGGCTCCTTGCTGGAGCTGGTGTCGCCGTGCTCTTGTTCCTTGAAAGTTTCAAATGAATACACAGCCAAGCTTGAAGCACTTGACGCGCGTCGATGTTCCCGCCGGTGAGGTGGTGCAGGCGTCCAATGACCAAACCGACTTCGTGGTGCACGCGCGTCTCACCGACGTGGCCAGCTATGGGCGCGAGGGCGGCGACCTCGTGCTCACCATGAGCGATGGCAGCACCTACCGGATCGATGGCTTCTTCTCACATGGCCTGAACTTCAACAATCTGCTCTTTGTTGACGGCGACCATGAGCTGTACGCCGATTTTTCCGCCCTGATGCCCCCGGGCAGTGACGCGCATCTGCTGGCCGCCGGTGCCGCGACGGCTGGAGACACGGACACCGGCCTGCTGCCGATCCTGGCGGGCATCGCGGTGGCCGCGGTGGCGATGGAGGCCGCAGGCCATTCCTCCTCTTCCTCGAGCACGACGCCGCCGACCGTGGGCACGGCGACATTCACCAGCTTTGTCGACAGCGCCGGCGCCATCACCGGAACCTTCCTCTCCGGCTCCAGCACGGACGACCGGCGGCCCCTGCTGCAAGGCAGCTCCAGCGGCCTGGCCGGCACCGACACGGTCTACATCCTGGACGGCAACGCCGTGCTGGGCACGGCGACGGTGAACATCGACGGCACCTGGAGCTATCAGGTCACCAGCGATTTGAGCGAGGGAACCCACAGCTTCATTGCCATCGTCCTCGATGCCAACGGCAACGAAGGGGCGCCCTCCGCGCCGTTCAACCTGATCGTGGACGTCACGCCGCCGACCACCAACAACGCCGTCGCCATCACCAGCTACGTCGACGAGGCTGGCGCCATCACCGGCACTTTCGGCCACGACACCGTCACCGACGACACGCAGCCCCTGCTGCAAGGCACCGTCAGCGGCCTGGAGCCGGGCGGCATGGTGCTCATCTATGCCGACGGCACCTTGCTGGGCACGGCCACGGTCAACGACGACGGCACCTGGAGCTACCAGGTCGGCAGCGACCTGAGCGAGGGCATCCACACCTTCACCGCCGTCATCGCCGACGCCGTCGGCAACCCGGGCACCACCTCCGACCCGTTCAACCTGTGGGTGGACATCACCCCACCGACCACCAACAACGCCGTTGAGATCAGCGCCTATTTCGACCACGTCGGCGCCAGTACCGGCACCATGGGCGAAGGCAGCACCACCGACGATCCGCGGCCCTTGCTGCAAGGCTCCGTCAGCGGCCTGGAGCCGGGCGGCATGGTGTTCATCTATGAAGACGGCACCTTGCTGGGCACGGCGACGGTGGCCGTCGATGGCAGCACCTGGAGTTACCGCATCGCCAGCGACCTGGGCGAAGGCGCGCACAGCTTCACCGCCGTGATCGCCGACGCCGCCGGCAACCCCGGCACCGCGTCCGACCCGTTCACCCTGACGGTGGATCTCTCCGGTCCCAGCGCCGGCAACGCCGTCGAGATCACCAGCTACCACGACAGCGTCGGCACCCTCATCGGCAACTTCGGAACCGACACCTCCACCGACGACCCGCAGCCCCTGCTACAAGGCACCGTCAGCGGCCTGCAAAGCGGCGACACGGTGCGCATCTACGACGACACCGGCACCCTGCTGGGCTCCGCCGAGGTGAACACCGACGGCACCTGGAGCTACCAGATCACCAGCGACCTGAGCGAAGGCGCGCACACCTTCATGGCCGTCATCGCCGACGCCAGCGGCGCCAACGGCACCGTCTCCGATCCCTTTACCCTGACGGTGGACATCACGCCGCCGATCGACAACAACGCCGTCGCCATCCTCAGCTATTTCGACAACGTCGGCTCCATCACCGGCACCTTTGGTTCCGACACCACCACCGACGACCTGCAACCCTTGCTGCAAGGCTCGGTCAACGGCTTGCTGCCCGGCGACGTGGTGCGCATCTACGAAGACGGCGTGCTGCTCGGCAACGCCTCGGTGGCCGTGGGCGGCGGCAGCTGGAACTTCCGCGTCGCCAGCGACTTGAGCGAAGGCGCCCACACCTTCACCGCCGTCATCGCCGACGCCGCCGGCAACGAAGGCACTGCTTCCGACCCCTTCACCCTGACGGTGGACATCACCCCGCCGATCGCCAACAACGCCGTCGCGATCACCGCTTACTTCAACCACTTCGACACCAGCACCGGCAGCTTCGGCGCCAGCGCCACCACCGCCGATCCGCAGCCCCTGCTGCAAGGCACCGTCAGCGGCCTGGCGCCGGGCGACATGGTGCGCATCTACGATGAAAACGGCTCCCTGCTCGGCACCGCCACGGTGGCCGTGGGCGGCGACACCTGGAGCTTTCACGTCACCAGCAGCTTGAGCAACGGCGCGCACAGCTTCACCGCCGTTATTGCCGACGCCGCCGGCAACGACGGCACCGCTTCCGACCCGGCCGCCCTGACGGTGAGCCTGTCCAGTTCCAGCCCCAGCAGCGCCGTCGAGATCACCAACTACCACGACACCGTGGGCAGCATCGTCGGCAACTTCGGCCCCGACACCACCACCGACGACACGCAGCCCCTGCTGCAAGGCACCGTCAGCGGCCTGCCCAGCGGCTACATGGTGGGCGTCTTCGACAGCACCGACACCATCACCCTGCTCGGCACCGCCATGGTCAACACCGACGGCACCTGGAGCTACCAGATCGCCAGCGACCTGAGCGAAGGCGCGCATGCCTTCATCGCCACCGTTTCTGACACCACCGGCGCCCTGGTCACGGCCTCCAGCCCGTTCACTCTCACGGTGGACTTGACGCCCCCCACCGAAAACAACGCCGTCGCCATCACCGGTTATGTCGACAACGTCGGCGCCGTCACCGGTACCTTCGGCGACGGCACCACCACCGACGACACGCAGCCCCTGCTGCAAGGCACCGTCAACGGCTTGGAGCACGGCGACATGGTGCGCATCTACGATGACACAGGCACCATGCTCGGCACCGCCACGGTGGCCGTGGGCGGCGGCACCTGGAGCTTCCACGTGGCCCACGACCTGGGCGACGGCGCCCACAGCTTCACCGCCGTCATCGCCGACGCCGCCGGCAACGAAGGTACCGCTTCAACGCCATTCGCCCTCACGGTGGACGTGCCGGTGACGGTGTCGGGCCCCTTCGACGTGGGTCTCACCAGCCAGACACTGAACCTGCTGGCCGGGCACGCCGAAACGCTGACGTTCAACCTGCACGACCCGGCCCATGCCACGGGCGGCAATGGCGTGGACGTGGTCAATGGCTTCACGGTGGGCCCGACCGAAACCGAGCCGAACGCCACCACGCTGGACCTTTCGGCCCTGCTGATCGGCTACACCCCGGCCAGCCCGGACGGCCCGGCGCAATACGTCGGCGGCGTCCCCACCATCACCCCCGGCGATCACATCGGGGACTATTTGAACGTGACGCACGACGGCGGCAACACCACCATCAACCTCGACCGGGACGGCAGCGCGGACGCGTTCAGCAGCACGGCGCTGGTCACGCTCCAGGGCGTGAATGTGAGCTTGGAGACGCTGTTGGCCAATCACCAGATCGTGGTGTAGGCCTCTCGATTCCCCTCCCAGAGGAGGGGCCTACTTGCACTCCGAGGCGATGATCTTTTGCAACCGGCTCGTCTCGGCGGCCCGCTGATCGTCGTCCAGGATCTCGTGCTCGCCGTTGCTGTTGACGCGGGCCAGGCGCATGCCCGAATCCAGCGTGGCCTTGGCGGTCTTGGCGCGCTGGCAGTTGTCGGCGCGGGCGGCGGCCTGGCGCTGTTCCTCGGCTTTTTGCTTGGCGGCTTCCTCAGCCTCGGCCTGCTTTTTCTTGGCTTCCAGGGCCTGGTCCACGCCCGCCGGCACGCTGACCACGGGGCTGGAGGCCGGCGCTTCGGGCGCTTCGGCTTCGGCGCGCACCACGGCATCGCCGCGGCGCGGCTGCGACAGCACGTTGCTGGCCGGCACGTCGGCGGGCGGCGGCTGGTCGCTGAAGACCCGGCGGCCCTCCTTGTCGATCCACGCATACTGGGCCAAGGCCGCCGAGCTGGCCGCCAGGGCCAAGGCGAAGAGCAGGGTGCTGGATTTTTTCATGTCGGTGCAGTGTAGCTGGCGCGCCGCCACGCCCCAGGCGCCGCAGGGCGGCCTGGCACTGGGTAAAATCACCCTTTTGGAGCCTTCACCATGCGCCTTCTTGGCAAAGCGCTGACCTTCGACGACGTGTTGTTGGTACCGGCGTACTCCCAGATCCTGCCCAAGGACGTCAGCCTTTCCACCCAGTTCAGTCGCAACATCCGCCTCAATCTGCCCTTGGTGTCGGCGGCGATGGACACCGTCACCGAAGCGCGCCTGGCAATTGCCATCGCGCAGGAGGGCGGCATCGGCATCGTGCACAAGAACCTCACGCCGCAAGAGCAGGCCATTCAGGTGGCCAAGGTCAAGCGGTATGAATCCGGCGTGCTGCGCGATCCGGTGGTCATCACCCCCGAACACACCGTCATGCAGGTCATGCAGATGTCCGACGAACTGGGCATCAGCGGCTTTCCGGTCATCGACCAGGGCCGGGTGGTGGGCATCGTCACCGGGCGCGACCTGCGTTTCGAAACCCGCTACGACCAGCCGGTGCGCGACATCATGACCCCGCGCGAGCGCCTCGTCACCGTCCGCGAGGGCACCAGCCACGAAGACGCCAAGCGCCTGCTCAACAAGCACAAGCTGGAGCGCCTGCTGATCATCGACGAAGCCGATCACCTCAAGGGCCTGATCACCGTCAAGGACATCACCAAGCAGACCACCTTCCCCAACGCCGCGCGCGACGAAAACGGTCGCCTGCGCGTGGGCGCCGCCGTCGGCGTGGGCGCCGGCACCGAGGAGCGGGTGGAAGCGCTGGTCAAGGCCGGCGTGGACGCCCTCATCGTCGATACCGCGCACGGCCACAGCCAGGGCGTCATCGAGCGCGTGCGCTGGGTCAAGCAGAACTACCCGAAGGTGGACGTGATCGGCGGCAACATCGCCACCGGCGCCGCCGCGCGCGCGCTGGCCGATGCCGGGGCCGATGGCGTCAAAGTGGGCATCGGCCCGGGCAGCATTTGCACCACCCGCATCGTGGCCGGCGTGGGCGTGCCGCAGATCACCGCCATCGACAACGTGGCCACCGCGCTGCAAGGCGCCGGTGTGCCGCTGATCGCCGACGGCGGCATCCGCTACAGCGGCGACATCGCCAAGGCCATCGCCGCTGGCGCCAACAGCGTGATGATGGGCGGCATGTTCGCCGGCACCGAGGAGGCGCCGGGCGAGATCGTGCTGTTCCAGGGCCGCAGCTACAAGAGCTACCGCGGCATGGGCAGCATCGGCGCCATGCAGCAGGGCAGCGCCGACCGCTACTTCCAGGAAAGCAGCACCGGCAACCCCAACGCCGACAAGCTGGTACCCGAGGGCATCGAAGGCCGCGTGCCCTACAAGGGCAGCGTGGTCGCCATCCTGTTCCAGCAGGCCGGCGGCCTGCGCGCCAGCATGGGCTACTGCGGCTGCGCCACCATTGACGACATGCGCAACCAGGCCGAATTCGTCGAAATCACCGCCGCTGGCATCCGTGAATCGCACGTCCACGACGTGCAGATCACCAAGGAAGCGCCGAACTACCGGGCCGACACGTAGGCATGGGATGGGTAGAGCGTAGCGAAACCCATCTTGGTAGGTAATACGCAGCACCCACCCTCCCGTAGCCCTGCCTTCCCATGACCGCCTGTGCCCCGCCCAGCGACGTGGTGATTGCCGGCGGCGGCATTGCCGCCATCGCTGCCGCTCTGGAGTTACTGGACGGCGGCCTGCGCGTCACCCTGGCCGAGCGCGGCCCGCGCCAGCGCTTCGGCGGCCTGGCCAACGAAGCCTTTGGCGGCATGCTGTTCGCCGGCACGCCCATCCAGCGCCGCAACGGCGTGCGCGACAGCCCCGAACTGCTGGCGCGCGACTGGTTCCACGCCGCCGAATTCGGCGCCGACGACCTCTGGCCCCGGCAATGGGCCACGGCCTACATCGAACGCTGCGTGCCGCAGGTGCACGACTGGCTGCGCGCGCGCGGCCTGAAATTCTTCCCGGTCGTCCAATGGGCCGAGCGCGGCGACTTCGGCCCGGGCAACAGCGTGCCGCGTTACCACCTGCTGTGGGGCACTGGCTGGCACCTGGCTCAGACCCTGATCCGGCAACTGGAGCAGCACCCGGCGCGCGCGCGGCTGACGCTGCTGTTCGAACACCGGGTCACCGACCTGATCCATGAGCAGAGGCGGGTGGCTGGCCTGAGCTGCCAGCACGGCGGGCGCGAAGTGGAACTGCGCGCCGACGCCACCCTGATCGCCGCCGGCGGCATCAACGGCAACCTCGCCAAGGTGCGCCAAGCCTGGGACCGCGACTGCTATGGCGCGCCGCCCGCGCTGCTGCTGAACGGCTCGCAACCAGAAAGCGACGGCGCCCTGCATGAGCGCGTGGCCGGCATCGGCGGGCGCGTCGTGCGGCTGGGCCAGATGTGGAACTACGCTTCCGGCGTGCGCCACCCCGAGCCGCGCTATCCCGACCACGGCCTGTCGCTCATCCCGCCGCGCTCCGCGCTGTGGCTGGACGCCGGTGGGCGGCGCGTCGGCCCGGATCCGATGATCTCCGGCTTCGACACCCACCGCCTGTGCCAGCGCCTGGGCCGCCTGCCGGGGCAGTACGGCTGGCTGCTGATGAACCGCAAAATCTTCCTGCGCGAAATGGCGGTCTCCGGCTCGCACATCAACCCCCATTTCCGCGACCGCCGCCTGGTGCGCGCCGTGGCCGAAATCCTGCTGGGCAACCGCCGCCTGTACGAGCACCTGACGCAAGGCTGCCCCGACGTGGTCATCGCCCCGAGCCTGCCCGAACTGGCGCAAAAAATGCGGCAGGTGGCGCCCGAGGCGCTCATCGACCTGCCCGGCCTGCAAGCCGACGTGGCTGCCTACGACGGTCAGATCGACCGCGGCCCCACTTTCCACGACGACGACCAGTTACGCCGCATCGCCCAGTTGCGCCGGTGGCGCGGCGACCGCGCGCGCACCCTGCCGTTCCAGCGCATCGTCGACAGCGCCGCCATGCCCCTGGTGGCGGTGCGCGTGATGCTGCTGTCGCGCAAGAGCATGGGCGGCATGGAAACCGACCTGCAAGGGCGCGTGCTGCAAGGCGACGGCGCGCCGCTGCCGGGGTTGTACGCGGCGGGCGAGGCCAGCGGCTTTGGCGGCGGCGGCATCGCGGGCCGTCGCTCGCTGGAAGGCACCTTCCTGTCCTGTGCCATCTTCAACGCCCGGGTCGCCGCGCGCGCCATCGCGGGGCGGGCGGATTCGTTGGTATCATGAAATGACCCATTCCCCTCCTGGGAGGGGTGGCGCGCAGCGCCGGGGTGGTCACGGCGTCACCTGAAAGACCTGGTGTGATGTGCATGCCGCGCAACCACCCCGCCCTTCGGGCACCCCTCCAGGGAGGGGAATGGAACTGCTTTCCCCCAACGGGGGCCAGCATTTCATTCCCGCACCTCCCGAGGAGTCACCCATGACCACCGGCGCCCAGGCCCTGCTTCGCACGCTGCTCGATGCCGGCGTCGACACCTGCTTCACCAACCCTGGCACCTCGGAAATGCATTTCGTCGCCGCCCTCGACGGCGCGCCGGACATGCGCGCCGTGCTGACCCTGTTCGAGGGCGTCGCCACCGGCGCCGCCGACGGCTATGCGCGCATGGCCGGCAAGCCCGCCGCCACCCTGCTGCACCTGGGCTGCGGCCTGGGCAACGGGCTGGCGAACTTGCACAACGCCCGCAAGGGCCGCACGCCGGTGGTCAACATCGTCGGCGACCACGCCAGCACCCACGCGCCGTACGACGCGCCGTTGCAGTCCGACATCGAAACCGTCGCCCGCAACGTCTCCGCCTGGGTGCGCACCGCGCCAAGCCCCCGAAAGCTGGGCCGCGACGCCGCCGAGGCGGTGGCCGCCGCCATGGGGCCGCCGGGCCAGGTGGCCACGCTCATCGTGCCCGCCGACGTGTCCTGGAGCGCCGGCGCCAAGCCCGGCGCGCCCTTGCCCGTCACGCCCGCGCCGCCGGCCGCCCCGGAGGCCATCGAGGCGGCCGCCGGCGCGCTGCGCCAGCGGGGCAGGGCGGCCATCCTGCTGGGCGGGCGGGCGCTGCGCGAACCGGCGCTGATGGCCGCCGCCCGCATCGCCGAAGCCACCGGCGCCGAACTGCTGGCCGAAATCTTCCCCACCCGCATGGAGCGCGGCGCTGGCCTGCCCGCCCCGCAGCGCATCGCCTACCTGGCCGAACTGGCCTCGGTGCAACTGGCCGGCCTGCACAGCCTGATCCTGGTCGATGCCAAGGCCCCGGTGTCGTTCTTTGCCTACCCGGGCAAAAAGAGCTGGCTGGCGCCCACGAACTGCCACGTCATCGAACTGGCCAGCCCCGCCGAAGATGCCGCCGGCGCCCTCGACCAACTGGCGCAGTTGCTCGGCGCGCCGCAAGCTTCCGACAAGCTCGTGCAGCCGCCCGAGCGGCCCGAACTGCCCGAGGACGGCCCGCTCACCGCCGAGAAAGTCTGCCAGAGCATCGGCGCGCTGCTGCCGGACAACGCCATCATCTCCGACGAGGCCCAGACCTCCGGCGTCAAGCTGCCCGTCTATACCGCCGGCGCGCCCCGCCACGACCTGCTCACCCTCACCGGCGGCGCCATCGGCCAGGGGCTGCCGGTGGCGATCGGCGCGGCGCTGGCCTGCCCGCAACGCAAGGTGTTCGCGCTGGTCGGCGACGGCTCGGCCATGTACACCGTCCAGGCGCTATGGACCATGGCGCGCGAGCGGCTGGACATCATCGCCATCGTATTCAACAACGGCGCCTACGCCATATTGAACATGGAGCTGGAGCGCACCGGCACCGGGCAGGCGGGGCCGGTGGCGCGCGCGCAAATGAACCTCGCCAACCCCGCGCTCGACTTTGTCGCCCTGAGCCAGGGCATGGGCGTGCACGCCGTGCGCGCCGACACCTGCGAGCAATTCACCGAAGCGTTGCGCCAGGCCATCATCCACCCCGGCCCGCACTTGATCGAGGCCGTGGTGCCCAGCGCTTTGTCCGGCTTCAAGCTCAAGGCCATGCCGCATGCGCTCAATGCGCTGAAATTCCTGCCGGGGCCGGTGGCCAGGGCGGTGAAGCGGGGGCTGGCGCCTTGAAGAACTGGCGGGGTGGCAGGAAACGTCAAGGAAAACATGTTAACCGTCAAGCTCTTGCGGCAAACGGTCTGCCTGCTGGCCCTGTCCCTGATCGGCTGGGCCCAGGCCGCCGAGCCGTTGGTCGCGCATGTCTTCGTTGCGCTGGCCGACAACGCGCACCAAGGCATCGTCCCGGTTCCCGCCGCCTTGGGCGACGGCGACGACCTCGCCAAAAACCTGTATTGGGGCGCCGCCTATGGCGTCAAGACTTTTTTCAGCAAGAAAGCGCCGGGCTGGAAGCTCGAATACTGCCGCGACGCGCTTTCTTCAGCGGTATTGGAGCGCTGTGTTTTCTCCACCCGCCACCCGCCCGACGCCTACCTGGTCGCCGACGCGTACCGCGGGCAGAACATCGGCGACGCCATGGCCGACTTCATGGCCTCCACCGCCGGTCGCTGGGCGCTCGACGAATCCAGCCCCAAGGATCGCCCCGCGATCCGCCTGCGGGCGCCCAACGGTGCCGCGCTCTCCATCTACGTCGGTCACAACGGCTTGATGGACCCGCCCTTGTAGGCCGTGGCGCCAACCTTTCCCGCCAGCCTGGCGCAAGGGCGGCAAGCCGCCGTTCTGGCCTGCAAGAGCTGGGATTATTTCGCCGCCTACCTGAACCGCAGCGGCGCGCAAAGCCTGGTGGTGACCTACGATTTCATCGCGCCGGAAGCCTATCTGGTCGAGGGCATCGTCGAAGGCTGGCGGCACGACGAGAGCGCCTCGGCCATCCGCATTCGCGCCGCGCAAGCCTATGCGAAATATCAAAAAATATCCGAAAAATCGGCCCGTCGCATATTTGGCGCGCCCAAGTCGTAGGGCGGGTAGAGTGCAGCGAAACCCGCCAGTGCGATTTTTGGTCGGCTGACGATTTTCAAAAACAAACCGTCAAGTCATTCCATTTCACATTCCAAATCAGAACCGTTCGGGCTGAGCTTGTCGAAGCCCTGCGCCAGCCTTCGATCCTTCGACGGTCTCAGAGCCTGTTTACGATCTCAGGATCAGGCTGAACGGTGATGAAAGTTTTTAACGTGAAATGGAATAAATCCACCGACGCCGATCAGCCCCCATTCAATCCCAAAGCGCCAGCGCCTCGGCGGTGATGAGCAGCACCTGATCTTCGCCCAGACTGGTCGGCAGGCCGTTGACGGGCAGGCCCGGGAAGGCGGCGTCGAAATGGGCGCGCTCGTGGCCGATTTCCAGCACCAGCACGCCGTGCGGGGACAGCACCGGGCCCGCGCGCAACTGGCGCAGCAGCACGCCGATGAAGTCCATGCCGTTGGCGCCGCCGGCCAGCGCCAGCGCCGGTTCGGCGCGGAACTCGGGCGGCAGCGCGCTCATGCTGGCGGCGTTGACGTAGGGTGGGTTGCAGACGATCAAATCCCACGGCCCCGGGCAAGCCGCGAGGCCATCGCCTTGCGCCAGGCGCACGCGCTGCTGCAAGCCGTGGCGCTCGACGTTGATGCGCGCCACCGCCAGCGCGTCGGCGCTGATGTCGGCACCGGTGACTTCCACCTCCGGCCAGGCCAGCGCGGCCAGGCACGCCAGGCTGCCGTTGCCGGTGCACAGGTCGAGCACGCGCCGGGTGTGCTCCGACAGCCACGGATCGATGCTGCCGTCGGCAATGACTTCCGCGATCAGGCTGCGCGGCACGATGGCGCGCTCGTCGATGTAGAACGGCACGCCTTGCAGCCAGGCTTCGTGCGTCAGGTAGGCCAGGGGCTTGCGCGTGGCGATGCGCGTGCGCAGCAGTTCATCGACCCGCGCCCGCCGTTCCGGCGTGATGGCGTCGGCGTAAGCGTCGAGGTCGGTGTCCGGCGGCAGGCCCAGCGCATGCAGCGCGAGCCAAGCGGCCTCGTCGCGCGCGCACTGCGTGCCATGCCCGAAAGCAACCCCGGCGGCCACGAGCTGGCGCTCCACATCGGCCACCAGCGCGGGCAGCAAAATATTTGGCATCATAAGGAGGCCGATTGTGCCTTGGCCAGCAAGCGGCGGCCGATAGCCTGGAACGCCACGATGGTCGCTGTGCGATACATATACTTGGACCCGGTGAGCGGGGTGAACTGCCCCCCGAATTCCGTCTTCCAAGGGTCGATGGTTAGCTGTCGCATCCCGGACGATTGCATAGACAATAAACGCTATCCGCTGTTCATCGCGCGCGAGGTGAGGCGCGCTCGTGCGTTATCCGCACCGTCAACAGCGAGGTAGTGCTCGTGAACTGGCACATTGGGCGCGAGATTGTGAAATACGTGCAGCGTGGCGATCCACGTGCTGACTACGGCAAGGAAGTCATCGAGGAGCTGTCGCGGAAGATGCTCACTCGCGTCGGCAAGGGCTATTCGGCCAGGAACCTCTGGTGCTTTCGCGACTTCTACCTGACGTACCAGGACCGGCCGCCTTCGATCCGGGCCGAAGGATTCCGCACGAGCCTCGTGCAGAATCCAAAGCAGAGCGACCCAGACGCGATTCTGAACGAGGCTGGTGCACAAATTGCCGAAGGCTTCTCCGCTCGCCTGTCGTGGACGCACTACCGCTCGTTGCTCAAGGTGAGTGATCCGGCAGCGCGTGCCTTCTACGAGATTGAAGCCGAGCGCGAAAACTGGTCGACGTCACACCTCGAGCGCCAGATAGCATTTATTGTCTATACAATCGTCCGGGATGCGACACGTAGCCGAGGCGGTTCAGGCAGTCCATCAGCTTGCGCTCGGACAGGTTGGTCAAGTCGCCGCGCATCATGCCCGATACCTTCGGCTGCGGGATGCCCATGCGCTGGGCCGCTTCTTGCTGAGTCAGCCCAAGGGCGCGCATGGCTTCCCTGATCTCGACCACCAGGCCGGTCTTGATCTTGAGCTTTTCAGCATCGGGCAGGCCCAAGTCGGCAAAGACGTTGCCCGAACCGCGTTGAACCTCGACGCCTTCAATGATCCGTTTTTGTATGGCACAGTTCCCGGCAAAGAAATGCCGTCATTCCCGCGCAGGCGGGAATTTCGCGGGAATGACGAAGGTATGAAGGGTGAGGCTTGTCCGTCATCGAGGTTCCTGGGTCAAGGGCGGCCACCATCAAGCCGGCCTGTCTTTGACGTTGCCCAGGCCGCCCGACGGACCGTTTAGCGCACCCGCATCCCCGGCTGCGCCCCCGCGCCGGGTTCCAGCACGTAGATGCCGGGGTGGGCCTTTTCGTCGCCGTGGCTGGCGGCCAGGACCATGCCTTCGCTGACGCCGAATTTCATCTTGCGCGGGGCCAGGTTGGCCACCAGCACGGTGAGCTTGCCTTTCAACTGATCCGGCTGGTAGGCGCTGGCGATGCCGCTGAACACGTTGCGCAGGCGGGGCGCGCCGGCTTCGTCCTGCTCGCCAGCGTCCAGCGTCAGGCGCAGCAGCTTGGTGGAGTCTTCCACCGGCTGGCAGTCGACGATGCGGGCGATGCGCAGGTCCACCTTGGCGAAGTCGTCGATGGTGATGCCGGGCGCCAGCGGCTCGCCGCCCGGGACGTGGGCCGGGGCGGCGACAGCCGGCGCGGGCAGCTCGAACAGGGCTTCGAGCTGCTTGATGTCCACGCGCTGCATCAGGTGCTTGTACTCGCCGATCTGCGCGCCCGGGCCCAGGGGCCGCGCCGCGTCGTTGAAGTTTTCCGGCGGCGTCATCAGGAACGCCGCCACTTCGGCGGCCAGCCGGGGCAGGATCGGCTTCAAATAAATCGTCAGGATGCGGAACGCCTCGATGCAGGCCGAGCACACGTCGTGCAACCGCGCGTCCATGCCGGCCTGCTTGGCCAGCTCCCAGGGCTTGTTGGCGTCGACGTATTCGTTTACGCGGTCGGCCAGTTGCATGATCTCGCGCACGGCCTTGCCGAATTCGCGCTGCTCGTAGAGCTGCGTCATCGCGGGCAGCGCGTCGCGCAGGTGCGTCAGCAGCGCGTCGCCGTCGGGCGAGACTTCGCCCAGGCGCCCGTCGAAGCGCTTGCTGATGAAGCCGGCGGCGCGCGAGGCGATGTTGACGTACTTGCCGATCAGGTCGGCGTTGACGCGCAGCATGAAGTCCTCGGCGTTGAAGTCGATGTCCTCGTTGCGGCTCGACAGCTTGGCGGCCAGGTAGTAGCGCAGCCATTCGGGGTTCATGCCCAGTTGCAGGTATTTCAGCGGGTCCAGGCCGGTGCCGCGGCTCTTGCTCATCTTCTCACCGTTGTTGACGGTGAGAAAGCCGTGCACGAACACGTTGTCCGGCACCTTGCGGCCGCTGAACTTGAGCATGGCCGGCCAGAACAGCGTGTGGAAGGTGATGATGTCCTTGCCGATGAAGTGCGCCTGCTCCAACTCGTCCTGGGCCATGTAGGCGGCGTAGTCCAGGCGCTGCTTGCCTAGCAGGTTCTTCAGGCTGGCCAGGTAGCCGATGGGGGCGTCGAGCCAGACGTAGAAGTACTTGCCCGGCGCGTCCGGGATGTCGATGCCGAAGTAGGGCGCATCGCGGCTGATGTCCCAGTCGCCCAGCTTGACTTTGCCGTCGTCGTCCAGGCCGAACCATTCGCGCACCTTGTTGGCGACCTCGGGCTGCAGGCGGCCATCCTGCGTCCATTGCTCCAGGAACTGCACGCAGCGCGGGTCCGACAACTTGAAGAAAAAGTGTTCGCTGGTCTTGAGTTCGGGCCGGGCGCCGGTCAGCGCGGAATAGGGCTCGATCAGCTCGGTGGGCGCGTACACGGCGCCGCAGACTTCGCAGTTGTCGCCGTACTGGTCCTTGGCGTGGCAGCGCGGGCATTCGCCCTTGATGAAGCGGTCGGGCAGGAACATGCCCTTGGCCGGGTCAAAGAACTGCTCGATGGTGCGCGACTCGATCAGGCCGGCGGCCTTCAGGTCCTTGTAGATCGCCTGCGAGATGTCGGTGTTTTCGGGGCTGTGGGTGCTGTGCCAGTTGTCGAAGCCGATGAGAAAGCCGTCCAGGTACTGCTTGCGCCCGGCGGCGATGCCGGCCACGAACTGCTCGGGCGTTTTGCCGGCCTTTTCGGCGGCGATCATGATCGGCGCGCCGTGCGCGTCGTCCGCGCCGACGAACTTGACTTCGGCGCCCATCATGCGCTGGAACCGCACCCAGATGTCGGCCTGGATGTACTCCATGATGTGCCCGACGTGGAACGTGCCGTTGGCGTAGGGCAGGGCGGTGGTGACGAAGAGCTTGCGCGTGGAGGCCATGAAAGCGTGCGGTCGGTGGGCGGGAAGGAAAACCCTTCATTCTAGGCAATGGGCCGGGCCTGGCGCGACCACGATTCCGACAGGCCCATCGCGCGCTCCCGTAGACTACGCCCGCTGGCGTCTTGCGCTGGCGGCGTCCTCCACTACTTCGAGTATTTCATGGCGATTTCCGAACCGACGATGCTGGCGGCCCTGGCCACCGCGACCGATCCCAACACGGGCCAGGACTTCGTGTCCACCCGGCAACTGAAAAACCTGCGGATCGATGGCGCCGACGTGTCGTTCGACGTCGAGCTGGGCTACCCCGCCCAAAGCCAGATTCCGGCGCTGCGGCAGGCGCTGATTGCGGCGGCGCGCAGCGTGCCGGGGGTGGGCAACGTGTCCGCTCAGCTGACATCGAGAATCACGGCCCACGCCGTGCAGCGCGGCGTGCCGTTGCTGCCGCAGGTCAAGAACATCATCGCCGTGGCCTCGGGCAAGGGCGGGGTGGGCAAGAGCACCACCGCTGCCAATCTGGCGCTGGCGCTGGCCGCCGAGGGCGCGCGCGTGGGCCTGCTGGACGCCGATATCTACGGCCCCAGCGTGCCGATGATGATGGGCGTCGGCGAGCGTCCGGAAAGCCTGGACGGCAAGAGCATGGAGCCGCTGCAAAGCCACGGCGTGCAGGTGATGTCCATCGGCCTGCTGGTGGACCAGGACGACGCCATGATCTGGCGCGGCCCCCTGGCCAGCCAGGCGCTGGAGCAGTTGTTGCACCAGACCAACTGGAAGGACCTGGACTATCTGGTGGTGGACATGCCGCCGGGCACCGGTGACATTCAACTGTCGCTGAGCCAGAAGGTGCCCATCACCGGCGCGGTGATCGTCACCACGCCGCAGGACATCGCCCTGGCCGACGCGCGCAAGGGCGTGGCGATGTTCGAGAAGGTGGGCGTGCCGATTCTCGGCGTGGTGGAGAACATGGCGGTGCACGTGTGCTCGAACTGCGGGCACGTGGAGCACATCTTCGGCGACGGGGGCGGCAAGCGCTACGCCGCCGAGAAGGGGCTGGACTACCTGGGCGCGCTGCCGCTGGCGCTGGCGATCCGCGAGCAGACCGATGCCGGCTGCCCCACGGTGGTGGCCGATCCGCAGGGCGAGATCGCCGCCATCTACAAGGGCATGGCGCGCCAGGTGGCGCTGCGCGTGGCCGCCAAGGCGAAGGATTTTTCGGCCAGGTTCCCGGCGATCAAGGTGTCGAGCGAGACCTGAACGGCGTAGCGCCATCGCGTCTGAAGGTTCTTTTCTCCCTCCCCCGCTGGGGGAGGGTTGGGGTAGGAGCCAGCGGCGCATCTGGTGGTGACGCCGGTCTTTATCCCCGCCACGGGCAAGCGCCAGAGGCGCTTGATCTTCGGGCACGTCCAAGCCCGCGCAGGCAGGCTTGGAGCCGCAGCCCTCAGGGAAGGAGTGCCATGGCCGCTCAATCCACCTTGGCCCCGGACGCCTTGACAGCGGCGCTCCACTTGACGATGTCCTGCGCGATGAAGTCGTGGTACTGCTGGGGCGTCATCACCATCGGCTCCACGCCCAGGTCGGCCAGTTGCTGCTTGACGGCGGGGTCGGCCAGCAGCGCCTGCACTTCCTGGTTCATGCGCTGGGCGATGTCGGCGGGCAGGCCGGCGGGGGCCAGCAGGCCGTACCACGGCTGGGCGTTGAAGCCCTTGAAACCCAGCTCGGCCAGGGTCGGCACGCCGGGCAGGGTGGCCGAACGCTGGCTGCCGGTGACGGCCAGCACCTTGAGGTTGCCGGTCTTGACCTGCGGCATGATGGGCAGCGGGTTCTCGAACGCCAGCGGCACCTGATTGCCGACCAGGCCGTTCAGCAACGGGCCGGAGCCTTTGTAGGGAATGTGCTGGATCTTGATGCCGGCGGCGACGTTGAACATCTCGCCGATGATGTGCTGCGGCGTGCCCGACCCCGCCGACCCGAAGGACAGCTTGCCAGTCTTGCCCTGCGCGATCACGTCCTGCAACGAGTTCAGGCCCGCCTTGGCGTTGACGGCCACCACGAAGTTGGTGTGCGCCACCGGCGAGACGGCGGTGAAGTCGGACTCGGGCTTGTAGTTCAGGTCGGTGTACAGCGTGCCGGAGATGACGATGGGGCCGCTGGCGGCCAGCAGGAAGGTGTAGCCGTCGGGCTTGGCGTGGGCCACGTAGGCCGTGCCGATGTTGCCGCCGGCGCCGGCGCGGTTTTCGACCACGATGGACTGGCCCAGCTTGGGGCCCAGGCGCGCCGACAGCAGGCGCGCCAGGATGTCGGTGGAGCCGCCCGGCGCGTAGGGCGAGATCAGGGTGATCGAACGGTTGGGCCAGGCGTCCTCGGCGTGAGCGGTGGGCAACGCGGCACAAGCCGCCAGGGCGAACAGGCCGGCCAGCCGGCGACGGGTAAAAGTAAAACGCACGAAGCCTCCTTGGTTTTTTGCGCGGGGCGATCATAGCGCCTGAGCCGAAAGCCGGGAGCGCCTCCAGGTTATCAAAAATGATAGCTGCCAGTGCTTGTGCGGTGACGATTGCAGGTATAAAACTCTCTTTGTGATGGAGCTTCTGGCGGGGCTGCGGGAAGGGTTTTCACTGATGGCGCGTGGCCGTGCGCGCTGGCGTGTGCCCGATGGCGCGCGGGCTGTCTTTGGGCGCATCGTCCGCATCGACCTGCGCTCGCTGGCCGTGTGCTCGGGCAGAATCCCTGGTTAACCCGTCCACCATGTCCCTGAACACCCGTCCACCATGTGTCCGGCCCCTGCGGCAGTCCGGGATGGGGGCCCGCTAGCGCCGCAGCCAACGCCGACCATGCACCACCAAGCCACTTCAACCTCGCGCGCCAACGACCGGGCGCCCGGCTGCAAGATGACCCCAGTCCGAATGCCGCGATGCTGACCGCCCTGCGCCACAGCCTGGTTAGCAAGAGCTGGCTGGTCGATCTGCCGTTGATCGCGCTGGCCTGGTGGCTGGCGTTCTGGCTGCGCTTCAACTTGGGCATTCCGGCGTCGTATCTGGGGCCGGCCGCGCGGACCACGCCGATCGCGCTGCTGTGCCTGGCGCTCGGCTTGGCGCTGATGCGGGTGCCGCGCCAGTCCTGGCGCTACGTCAGCCTGTCGGAGCTGCGCCAGTTGACCGCCGGCGTGGCCCTGGGCGCGGTGCTGACCACGGCGGTGGTGATGGGCTTGCGCGTCGAGGATTTCCCGCGCTCGGTGCTGCCGATCAGCGCGCTGCTGGCGCTGGTGCTGCTGACCGGCGCGCGGGCGCTCTGGCGCACGCTGGCCGAGCAGACGCGCGCGCGCGCGCAGCCCGGCGCCGCCGCGCCCCAGCCGCTGCTGGTGGCCGGCACGCTGGAGGAGGCGGACCAGGCGCTGCGTACCCTCAAGGGCGTGGCCGGCTGGCGCGTGACGGGCGTGGTGTCGCCGCGGGCGCAGGACCTGGGCCGCACGCTGCAAGGCGTGCCAGTGCTGGGCGCGCCCGCCGAGCTGGCCGCCATCGCGGCGGCGCGCCAGGTGTCCACGGTGCTGCTGGCCAGCGCGCCGGGCGCGCCGCTGCGGCGCGAGATCATGATGCGCTGGGCCGGCGCCGGCCTGAACCTGCTGACCCTGCCCGCCGCCGACGAACTGCTGCGCTCCGGCGCCGCCGCCGCCGCGCCGCGCGAGGTGCGGCTGGAAGACCTGCTGGGCCGCGCGCCGGTGCAGCTCGACGACCAGGGCCTGTCCGGCCTGCTGTGCGGCCAGACGGTGCTGGTGACGGGCGCGGGCGGCTCCATCGGCGCGGAACTGTGCCGCCAGGCGGCGCGCTTCGGCCCGGCGCGGCTGGTGTGCGTGGACGTGTCGGAATACGCCACCTACCGGCTGGAGCAGGAACTGCGGCGCAGCCACCCCGCGCTGCCCGTCCTGTACTACACCGCCAACGTGCGCGAGCCGGGCCGCTTGCGCGCCATCATGCGCGCCCACCGGCCCGGCGTGGTGCTGCACGCGGCGGCCTACAAGCACGTGCCGCTGATGGAGGCGCACAACGAGATCGAGGCGCTGCACACCAACGTGCTGGGCACGCTGCACGCGGCGCGCGCCGCCGGCGAGGCGGGCGCGGCGCGCTTCGTGCTGGTGTCCACCGACAAGGCCGTCAACCCCACCAGCGTGATGGGCGCCAGCAAGCGGCTGGCCGAGCAGGTGGCGCAGGCGCTGGCCGGCGACTACCCCGGCACGCAGTTCGTGTCGGTGCGCTTCGGCAACGTGCTGGGTTCCAGCGGCTCGGTGGTGCCGCTGTTTCGCGCCCAGATCGAGCAGGGCGGGCCGGTCACGGTCACGCACCCGGAGATCGTGCGCTACTTCATGACCATTCCCGAAGCGGCGCAA
>Ga0123354_10001865_pt1 | contig 26685 bp, 22 predicted proteins | sample TergutLab28metaG_2_FD_97872 | JGI IMG/M metagenome (GOLD analysis project Ga0123354, IMG submission 97872) | Labiotermes labralis P4 segment gut microbial communities from Petit-Saut dam, French Guiana - Lab288 P4 | ecosystem: Host-associated > Arthropoda: Insects > Digestive system > Gut ...
CCTGAAGATGGACGTATTAACGTCTGAAACATGTTGAGCAATATATAATAAAGCAAGTGTCATCTAGTTGGTCAACCTTTATTCAAATATCAAGATGATGCACGGTCCAATACGCATAAAATGCATGGATCATGGATCATATAAAGTTTGTCATTGTGTTCACACAGACCTGCTACTGGGCCATATCCCGTGGTTGTTGAGTGCAGTAGAAACTCTGCGCCCATTTTTTAAAGACTGGTGAAAATAACATAGTGTGATTGTATCAAAAAATAATTACCGTTGTTAGTGCAAAGTAAGCTGTAATTGGAAACGCAGTTTATCTGGGAATCCTAAATATATACGTGAATATAATACTAAAATGAGTGTGTAGGAAATATTTTGGGTGGGGTTTGTGTGCTGAATTCAGTTTGTTCAGGTTAGCATCCAATGTAAAAAAATTTTTGAACGTGGTAATGAACCTTTCAGTTCTTACATATGAAGAAGTTTTTGACCAGCTGAGCAACTATCAGCTGTTAAAGATGACTGCTCTGTGAATTTGCAAGTGTGTAACTCAACCAGAAAGTGAGGCCTAGGTAGACATGTGGTATCTTCAAGTGTAATTTTGGGACTGAGGAGACAGAGTTTGCTTGTGTTACAGTGTGAAATTAAAATTTGTTCATTATTTTGCTGTGGTGTTTGTGAGTTACTTGTGGTGATTGGTTATGGATGGTGAACTGAGAGAAGTGTGCTGACTGTAGACTTTATGATGGTTTGTAGAAGTTTTATTCTGGCATTGTTTGTGTTTTAAACAGGTTGATGGTCAAAATGTTACCGACATCCTCTGGCTGCTCACAGTATTTTGTTTTCAAAATTTGACATTCTCTTATCTGTCTTGCTGAAGATTCAAGTCTTGTGGGATGTTAACACTGGATCATTGGGTGAGTAGTTCCTGACTCCTTTGAAATGCTGGGAACTGCTTACCCATCTACAATGTCACATCCTACAAGATGTCTTTGTCTTGAAATTTCTTAAGAGCTCTCTTCTCTTTTCTTGGTGTCTTCCAGTACCTAGCTGAACCATTCTATCCTGCATCATCTGTTGTAACTGCTTGTTTGAATTTACCTCCTCAGTATCATCATATTCTCAGTTTGTTTATGTGGTGAATCCACTGTACTCATTTCCTTTAACATTATCTGCAAATTTTAGATTCAAGTTTGTTATCCACACATTTATATCTAATTCTGTCCTTTGTAAGATTCTGCTATCTGGAATGTGTAGTGCTGTAGGTGCTGAATTTTCGGAGGAACATCCTGTCACCAGGTTATTCCCTGAAGATTGGGGCAGCAGGTTTCCCTGATATGTTTATACTTACCGGAATGCATAGCAGACCATAACCTTGACAGTCACAACACTGAGGACCACGAGTTCTACTGTGGCGTCTTACTTATCCCACGTTATTTCGCATAGTGTTTTCGTCCCTTAAATATACAGCTAGTATGACATAATCTCAAACTGGGAACGTGAATTTAAGCCAGATAACATGGCGATGTGTTTCGTCTGACCTTGTGTGCCAGCTGTTCCTGTAATGTTCATTTTAGTGCTTTGAAAGTGTAGCATGAGATGTGCTGGCATGTGGAGCACTTGCTGGTGTGTGAGATGTGCCTGGCCTGTACGAAGCATTTGTTTGATATTTGCGCTGTTGCTGATTGTGATTGTTTTGTCTCTTTCCTATTTGTATTTGTTTTCGTGTAGCACGAAGGGGGGCTGACAGCAACTGAGTCTATGACGCGAGCTCTTATTAGTGACGACTTTGTTGCCCGCCAGACTCCATCTGGCCCTGTGCAGCTTGGGTATGTATGAATTGATTGCTAATGCAGAACATAGTTTTGCCTGTGAGATTTGAGGTGTCACAGGAGTGTTTCAGGGAAGTCAGGTCTTTGGAAGTGTGATGCTGTGTTGTTTGGGAAGTAGTTTCAAAGGATTGTGTTTTTAACTTCAGTTTTGAGCAGTCCAAGAATAATGGCTTGCACTTCTTGACCCTTGAAGATGAAGGCAGCTTGTTCCTTTACAGTGGTGGGAACTACCAACCCAGTGACACAGCATCACATCCCAGTAGATCAGAATCCTCCCTGCTGATGCTTACTGATGAGATCAGCTGGGGCTAGTCAAGAGCATGAAATGTTTGCAGAGTAACAGTGTGTTACCTGGTGTGATTTAATGAAGTAAAGGTAAAGGTCACCCCATGATGTGCCATTGCCAACACTGACAGAGTTGGTGGATGTATAGTTCCTACCCATTCACTGCCTGGCGCTAGAAGGGGGTGAGTGGTCAGCACTATGCTCATGTTGTTTTTACCCCAGGGAAGACCTGGTGCCGATTGTACAGTAGACTGGGTGAGCCTTGGTGCTAGTGTGGATGACAGGGAAAATGTCACCACACTGGGATTCGCTCCCTAGACCATCCTGCCTGTAGCGTGTCACTATACAGAATACAATCTGCCATATCATATTTGATGTGCTTTGTGTGTCAGTTGGGTGTGCACTGTAGTTGCTCAGGAATTTGTTGAGTTCTGTTTTGTTCAAAATCAGCACAGTGTATTTTGAACTGGGATACTTGCCAAATTTCTGTTACACTATCCTCATCTACCAGTAGGTTGGGATAGCTCAGTTGGTATAGCACCTTGCTAAGGGATGGATGGTCCAGGAATTGGATCCGAGTGGGAGAGGAGGCGAGATTTTCCACACCTGTCCTGGGGCCTACTTAGCCTCCTACACGGTGGGTAGTGGTTCGTCCCTGAGGGTACAGTGTCTGGGGTGTGGCATTGACCACACACCCCCATCTAGTGCCAAGGTTAAGGAAAGAGTAGAGCTATACATCTACTCCACTTCTGGGCATTTGTGGCCTGTTCTAGGGTGAACTTCGCTTCCCTTTATCCTCGTCTCCCATGCTGCAGTATGTCAACTCGTCAGTAAGCAACAGCACCTAAGCGTGCATTGTAAGGGAGACCAAATCCATTACCAGCACTGGTTGGTAGTGTAATGTGGTGTTTTTCAATGTGTGGTATTTGAGATTGTACTGGTGATACAGTTAATTTTGAGAATGCATATTGAAATGTGGGCTCAAGCAACTGTATGTTGCACCTCCTGTAACATTTAAGCAGATTCATGTTCTGCCTGTACAGTTTATTTGTGTGTTCTGTGGGCCTCTTACAAAACGATGAGTTTCCCTAAATGACGACGTGCTGTCTGAGGTGTCAACAGAGTTTTGTCAACAATAAATTTGTGCTCTAAAACAAGCACAGCTGATTATTGTGATTCTGCAACTTAAACAAGAAAATTAAAAATATAGCAGCCAGCTTTAATTACTCTTATTTATAGCTGAATGTTAGACAGAATTTAAAAGGACGTCTGTGTATGTGCATTTGGATACATGTATGGATTTTTTTTACTTAAAAAGTTTACAGAATAATATAACGGGAATATGAAAGTTGAGTTCAAATGAAAGAAGGATTGATTGGAACAGGTCATACTTCGTGCAAGAGCTGATGCTGTCACAGAGCTGTATATATGTTGTGAGCTTTGTTGTGATGGAATAACGTTTGGAAGTTTTAAATGCTCCTGAGTGCATCAGTACATCAGAGTTTGCAAGGTGGAAGTGAAGTCCCTGTGCTTTATTAAGAACTGTGCCATGGAGGCGTTTGTGGGAGTGGAGTTATTGCTCCAAGAGTTCTTGAATTCAGCTCTAGATAGAGGTGAGTGGTCAGCCTCACAGTCTGCTCACTTTGCTGCTGGATCAGCCCCAGTCTGGTCACTGCACTTTCGAGAAGAGCGGAATCTCATTTCCGCTGCCAGAAATTGAAGCCAGTTTCCTCGTTTGTCCAACCTGTAGCCTAGCTACGTCACACATTTTATTGTCGTTATTACATGGTGCTTCTGCTTGAAGAAACTGTGCGTAAATTTTGCTCTTTTAAAGTTTTTTTAATGCTTTTCTCTTGTCATGATAATATTATTTTTCTATTAGCCCCAAAGTTGTACTTGACCTATAGGTGTGAGAATTTTGTGAATATGTACACCACAGTCTGAGGTACGTACATAGACTTCACATGGTGTGTGAATAGAATTGTATTGTCAGTACTGTAGAAACAGTATAGTGTCAGTCACTTAGTAAGGATAGAAGATACTGTACCTTTGCAAGAAAGTGTCTTATTTGCCCTCAGAAGTATAGGTTACATATGTTTAGATGACAGCTCATTAGTCACTTCTTGCTGTTAATCCACCATGGCTGTGGAAAGGTAGTTGAGTGAGGCTGTGTTAATGTAGATGAGCCGACAGTAAGTGGTAACTGACAGATGTGAGATAAACTAGTGACACAATGGAAGAAAAATTGAAAGAACAGGGGAAAGACAGTTTGACCGTTTGGATTCTGAGGAGTTAACTTAAGCAATGCCATCCCATTACAAGTTGTGTTTGCTTGATACACATATGTATTGATTTAAGGGACAGGTTAAAAGTATTCTAGGAAATAATCTGTTATTTTTATTACTTCAGTTATGGACATTTAGAAGTCTTAGCCTGTAGATAGCCTCTGGGTTTGAAATCATTGCGTGAACTGTTAACAGGGAACGAATGAGGTTTAGTGACATCTGTTTTAGTTCTGTACTTGCTATTTGAATGCTGCCGAGACTATTGTTGATTTCCTGCAAACTGTGTAATGGCTTTATCTTACAGTCCTGTAATTTTTAGTTTTTTTTTCCTGTAGTTTTGTACATTCTGCATATTTAAGCTTCAGTAGGATTATATGACTTTTCGTTGTTCTTTGCATTCACCAAGTTTGTTTTGAGTTTGAAATACCATTCATTCCCAAATTGCACCACATTTATTTAACGCAGTGACTTCTGAATGTGGTCTGCAGCACACGGTTAGTGCAGTGACTTCTGAATGTGGTTTGCAGTACATGTTTCCACAGAAAAACAACAGAAGATCCAAGTCATCCGGGGTGTTTTGCTCTGTTGTTGGGTTAGTAGTGCCTGATGTTCTTAAGGATCCTAGTGCATTCGGAACGTTAGGATCTACTCACCCAGCAGCGCAGCACAATGTCCCATACGACTTTAATCCTCTGATACGGTTGCATTTTATAATGATATGATTATTATCTGAAAAAGGCTGGTGAAGAATGTTAACCTTGACTATATGGCTGGCCTTCTGTAGCATTCATGTTGAAGGAATGTAATGCGTGTATTGAACGTCTAATTTTTTAATTGAAAGAAACACTTTAATGTCCTGATGCCAATTTCTGAATTTATTTCTTTTTTGGTGTACAGAGTGTATGGTTGTCTATATGTCAGTTAATGAACACACCCTGGCAGCTTATAAACCACTTATCATATCACTGTTTCACACATGTGATATAATATGTAGAACAGATTTTACCCACAGATGTTAACAGGTTTATTTCCATGAGAAACTTATGTTTCTGGGTTCACGTTTTATCTGACAACTATTGTTTGTCACTTCTTACCACTACTGTTACATGTGGGCAGGTGGTTGAATGTTTAATACAGTAAACAAGCTGGCAGAAAGCAGCAACCATTAGATGTCAGATAAAATAATGACCATGTATATAAAGAACACTGAATGCCATATCTGTAAAGTATGTGCATATGAGCCAGAAACTGCTGCAGCTGTTGCTGACATTACTGTCACCTTTTGCTACTGTCAAGGGCCATGAGAATGTGTGACTGCTGCCTGTGTGGGAAATATGTTGCTTCATTTTTGTGTATGTAGGTTTGTAGCTGGTGTGATCTTAAGGGAGAGGATTCCAGCATTTGAACGCATGCTGTGGCGAGCCTGCCGTGGCAACGTGTTCTTACGACAGGCGGAGATTGAATCGCCTCTTGAAGATCCTTCTAATGTGAGTACTATTAGCAGTAATGTAAAGTTTGCCAGACTGATCTGTATTTAATGTTGGATAAAATGAAGGAATGGACATCTTCCACTGTCCTACAATTCAGTCTGTGTAGGAAGAAGCAGAGTGACAGTGGACTCCTGTCCACATGACATTGAATGTATGGTGCACTGTCTCCGAAGTATTTCCCTTCAACAGTCACGCGTTTGTGCCAGTGGGTGTTTTGCTGCAGAACGCGCATCCTTAGATGAGCATGTGAGTGCATGTGCACTCTTGCCATCTTAAGGCAAGAATTATCAGTTGTGCATCTTGTGGTGTGTATTGGGGGGGGGATACTTGGTTCACATTTCTATTGTTTTTAGGCATGCTTGTGTAGTTGTGAAGAAGCGCCTGTTAGCTTTGTCATGTCTGTTCATCAGTCCGTCTATCCGCATGTCTCAGCACAGATTTCACTGGACAGATTTCTGCAAAATTTGATGTTGGGGAATATATGAAAATCTTTCAAGAAAATCCAAATTTGGTTGAATTCAGGGCAAAAATATCAGGCTTTTTACAGTAGGACCCAAATACAGTTTGTTGTTGCTGGAAACCTTAAGTTGCCATACATTTGCTTTCTTGGAATGACATGATGTCATGCTGTTAGGATATAAACATTACTTGCATGCACCGTTACATTGTGTTATATGCACATTGTCTGTCTTACTTATTTACTGAAAAATTAAAAAATCTTTCCAGTGCACAGTGTGTAAAAATGTGTAATACCTTACAAATACAGCATTGCATTTTCATATATCTGCATTTACATACTCCTGTGTACTTAGGATATGCGATATGTATAACATACTGGTACGGTATGGAAACCGGCCTGGAAGAGGGAAAGTCACAACATCTTGGTATGATGTCTGTTGGTTGGCATGTAGAGAATGTGTGTGTACGTTGGGGTCAGGGTCTACCGGGATTTGAAGCCATGACACTGGGTTAGTGTTATCTGATATTTTGAAGGAGTATTGGGAAAAGCTAAACCAACGACAGTGTCATATCCCTTAAAATATTACTTATCAATGACAGCACTGTGGAGATGTCAGATTTTAAGCGAATGTCACCTGCACGGAAATACGTAGCAAAGTTTTAACATGAGCCACAGTTGGCCAAGACTGGCTGCGCTGGCAATCCTACTGCAGCTGCATCTAACCATGAACAGTGTTGAGTGAATTATAATTTTATGGTGACCATCCTGGAAGGGCTTTGGGCTGTGTCGGACTGTCACCTCTGCTGATGAAATGTGCAGGACTTCAGAAGGCCTCTGCTAAAGGGGCGACTCGTCATTACATTCCAACAGGTGACACCACGGCTTCGTATGCAGTAACCCTTGGTTCACATCTGGAATTTCGGACTGGTTGTCAGACGTACCTCATAATTAATCCAAAACTGCTTCCTTCCCCATCCTTTTTGTTTGCCTGTTTACCAATAATCCTACCATTTGGTGCTGAGTAATCTGATTTGTATAGAGCATTCTTCATTAATCCAAGAGTATAAATTGTTGTAATTGAGACTCATGACTTGGTTTTGCAGAGAATTGCAACTTCATAGTGGATAGCTGCGTACTGTTTTTTAGACAACTGTTGCCACAAGCAGTCTCTGTTCGTGGCTTTCCTGCATTTATGCACATGAAGATTAATGTCTTGTGGTGTGTGACACTGTCATTGGGTCAGTAGTCAGTGATTCTTCAAAGAGCATGGTGTCTTCATCTTCAGTGCTGGGCGGTGTAAGAAGACAAGACTGCTAGACCCAAAAGATGCAGGCACTGTGATCCTTCACCTTGTTGGGAACTCCTTACACCATGATGCCGCATCACATGGCAGAAGACTTGGATGTTCAGCAGTGCCACTGTGACAGCCTCAAGTTATGGATTATGTACTTTCTGTGTCAGGAAAACGGGCACAAGTACTGGGTCACTGTTTCGGCTCCTTGTACCTTTATTTCCCAGTATTACTTTTACAGAATTTTTACCATTTGCAAGTTAAGAGGTTGTAGGCTTCAGTTTGTCCCAATTGGCATGTAGTTGTCTCTGAATCACTTTTATAGTAATCAGGTGTTTGATCATGTGAGTTGGAAGGTGTTGTGTTTTGCAGGGGGATAATGTGTTCAAGTCTGTGTTCATCATCTTCTTCCAAGGAGATCAGCTGAAGATTCGCGTGAAGAAAATCTGTGAAGGTTTCCGGGCCACACTATATCCGTGTCCAGAAGCACCCGCTGATCGTAGGGAGATGGCGATGGGTGTCATGACACGTCTGGAGGACTTGAATACTGTAAGTGCAGTGCTGAGCACAGTGTTTTGTTTTGTTTTGAGTACGGTACTTATTTATTGTGCGTCGATATGTTAGGAATGTTCAGGAAAATTACCGCCAGCTGTATGCCTACAGTATAAAGAAATGTGCATTACTTGTTCAACGTTACCTGCACGTTTTTGGTCTGTAACAGCCCTAATCAGTGAGAGCGTGTATGTGAGATGGACATTACTGCCGGATAATGTCGTGTGTTTGACACCCTAAGTGTCTTGTCAGTTATGAAAACAACGAATCTTGAAAGAGGAAGACAGTGACAGGAGAGAATAGATACAGTGATGTGAGGAACTTTATGATTGGTACACTTCACCAGATAGTATAGCATGTTTTTTCCCCTGCTTGACTTGAGCACCGGCCCAACGCTGTGCCAGTGTTGCATTGCATGCAGCACGGCTAGAAGGCTTTTGACATTCGACGACCAAAGCTAGACAAATGCTTGCAGTGATGATAACCTTTGGGAAATCTGAAAAAACTCACTAGAGTGCTGGGCCGGTGCTTATCAGTCAAGTAGGGAAGAAACACTGTATATTTGGGTAATCATATCAAGGCAGATGAGATGGGTGGGGCATGTCCAGGCAGAAATGTAAATGAAAGGACAGAGACTACTTGTCACACGATAGTAGTTTTTATATGTAAAGGAGTGGCACCCTGTGTTGGCAGTTCCTCCTCTCCAATTGCAGAGGAAAGCTGTTTGCTCTCATTACATTAGCCTAGGCATGCAAAACTAATGCCAGAGACTTTCTGGAAATAATCATGTCATAACTGTCCCTTTATGTGTGAATCAGCTTAGCATGACTGTTCATGTGTGCAGGTTCTGGGTCAAACACAGGACCATCGACATCGAGTCCTAGTTGCTGCTGCAAAGAACATCAAGAATTGGTTTGTGAAGGTGCGCAAGATTAAAGCCATTTATCATACACTGAACCTGTTCAACCTGGATGTGACCCAGAAGTGTCTGATTGCAGAGTGCTGGGTGCCAGTGCTGGACTTGGAGACAATTCAGCTGGCTCTCAGGAGGGGAACTGTACGTAACACTTATGGTGCAAAATGTGTTGTGTTACTGTGTTCACTTGCTGTAGCAATACATATGATATAAAGTGTACTGTGCCTCTTTGTTTGCCTGAGGAAGCAATGCTTAAAACATGAATTGCACATTGTTGCTGTATTTACCTGGCATTGACATAATTTACCTTTCATCGACATAATCCTTCCGGATGCACTGTGGTCATGGGGTTGACTCAGACTGTAACAGAAATGAGTACCAGCAATATTTCCTGGGGTAAAGGCGGCCGGTACGTAGTGCCAACAACCTTACCACTTTCATGTGCTGATTGTCTAGAAATCTGGGAGCCCCCCCTCAACCTCCTGGAACCCTCAGGGCATGTCCAGGCCTGTAATGGGATTGCTGTGCCTTTACTCTGTTACTGGCCTCATATTCATGTAGTTGTGAGGTTAGGAATTTGTGCATTTTTATGTCAGTCTGGTGGCAAGTGTAGCTGTATGTTCACCATGCCATGTGTCTCACATGGTATTTGACCTTCACTGGTCAATGTGCTGCATTACTGCAGCTGCATATGTACGTCGTGCAGCTGGGGGTGTGTTACGTTCTGTAATTGCAAGTAAGTACCACTATTGCAAGATAGTAATGTCACACTTTATGAAATCTGACAGATTTACTTGGTGTTTTGTGTGGGTGTCAAATTGGTGTCACCCCCTAGGGGCAGAACATAGACTGAGGGTATTTGTGAACCGGATGCTAAGGAGAATATTTGGACCTAAGAGGGGGGGTGGATAAAACTCTATAATGTGGAGCTCCATGATTATTTATAACAGTAAAAGTGGTGCTAGAAGAGAAGATGAATGTGGGGTGAAATGGGGTGAGAGTTTTAGCAGTGGTCAGCACCACCATGTCAGAGATTTGGGGACACAGGGGTCCTGTAAGGCATAAAAGGGGAACAGATATACAAGGACGAAGGCACAGGCCATGGAGTTTGAGGGAAGTTGCATATTGTGGCAGTTGTGTTTAGACCTTTACTGAGTGAGGAATCTAAGAAACCTCTGTAAGGGCCGCTATATGTATGTGTAAAGGCAGTGTACTGGTGATGCTTTATGAACAATAAGTAGCTTGTGCAAGGATTAGAAGAACATAAGAGAAGTAGATTAAACTAATAAGTGACAACATCTTCATTAATGGCAAACCCCATCAGTACCTATCCACATACTGTTAGGCTTGTCCCTGGCTACCTTCAACCTACCACGTATATTCCCTGAGATAAGACACACTCACCACTGAACAGACTAGCAGGCCAATCCTAATACCTCATGTTACCTGTATTACGAACGAGGTGCGGAGCTGAATAATCTAGCCAAGGAAGAAATCATGGATCAGTTATAGTGTGCTTTGAACTAAATTTTATTAGGGTGAGCACATCATGGAGAATGTAGAGGGTGGAACATGTTGCATGTGCAGCAGGACGGATGCGCACAAATTTTAGTTAGAAAACATTTAGAAAGGATGCCTAAGCATAGTTGGGAGGATAATTCTGAAATGGATTTTGAAGGACTGTAATGGTGTTGAGGTAGCGTAGGATGCGGCTCACTGGTGTTGAGATAGCGTAGGATGTGGCTCATTAGTGTTGAAGTAGCGTAGGATGTGGCTCACTGGTGGGCCTTTGTCAGCCCTGTGATGTACCTTAATGTTGTGTAAAACGTAGGGAATTCGTAACTGGCTGAGCAACCCTTAACTTCTTACAAAGGTCTGCTTGGTTGGTTAGGTATGATGTGTAACAAAGATGTGTCGTGATGTGCAGGAACGCAGTGGCAGCTCTGTACCGCCAATTTTGAACAGAATGGAATCATTCGAGGATCCCCCAACATACAACAGGACCAACAAGTTCACGAATGGTTTCCAAGCGCTGATTGATGCATATGGTGTTGCCACTTACAGAGAGGTGAATCCAGGTCAGTGTGTCGAGCGTTGCGCTGCGGAGTGCCACGTGCACAGTATGCCGTTCTGCATTCTGCAGGCTCCGAATTAAACATTGGCCTCTGGTCAGACTGTCCTGACTGAAGTTTTTCATGATTTTTTACAGTTTCTTTATGCAGACATTTTTTGTGTGTTTAATGTACCGTAGCATTGATGGTTGATGAATATGAGTGAGTATGGAGCATTTGTGGAAGGATACTGACATTGGAAAACTGAAATACTTGGTGGGAACCCTTCTTGCAACTTTTGCACCTCAAACCATGCATGGAATGGCCTGTGTTTGCACTTGTGCCCCTACATTGACAGGCACCATGCAGATATTATGTTTATCTTATGTTTATTGGACCGTGCGTCATCTTGATAGTTGAATAACGAGAGACCAACTTGATGTAACTTGCTTTTTTATTTCATTATTTAACGCTCAACATGTTTCGGATGTTAATACATCCATCCTCAGGAGCTTGCGACTTATTTATTGAGTTATTTCATGGGTTGTATTGCTCTGGTATGGTGCGGTATCCGTATGCAGGCAAAGCCTGCATACGGATACCACATGTCCAAATTCTCCCCTCTGTAAGGTAATCTGTAATGAATACTTAACATTTTGGATGATTCTGCACCAGTTAAAAGTTTAGGCTGTATAAAACATCACACTTGCAAGTTCTGTGCATGTAATAAAATAGATTAAGAGTTTCGAAGGGATTTTGTGCTTTGGTAAGTCTCGGAACAGGGGGTCATGTTCGTCCCCTCTTCTTCTTCTTCCCCACCATCCCCTCCACCATTCACTTTGTCTCATAGAATGCACTGCATCTTTACAAAGACCATCTGGGCAATGTTCAGAGAAACAATTGGCTTATTATGACATATTACGAAACTCTTACGAAACACATGGACACTGTGTGGACAGAATGTGGAGTGTTAAATTGTACAGCAGTTTGTTTGTGCAGGTGCCAGTGTTCTGTAAATGTTTCAGTGTACAGGGTCTTTATTTTATTTGTCAGCTGTCATTTGTCACATCCTGCTGCTACTGTTCCTCATGTGTGTTTGGTTGCCTGAGAGGGCTGTGTTAATATGATGCATGAGTTGACCGAAAGTGGCAGCTTAACAATTTTCACATAATGTAGTGACCGTACATATGATGTTTGTCTTCCAGCTCCATACACAATTATTACGTTCCCATTTCTGTTTGCTGTGATGTTTGGCGACCTTGGACACGGAATGATTATGACAGTATTTGCTGCTTGGATGGTTCTTCGTGAGAAGCCTCTTGCAGCCAAAAAGTCTGACAGTGAGGTACTTGTTTTGATTTCTACTTGACTCTCACAGCATTTGCAAAAATTTTGTTATCATTTTGTTCGTTTTATCTCAGAGGTTTTGTTGACAGACAGTTTTTTTTTTATTTGCTAGATCTGGAACATCTTCTTTGGGGGCCGTTACGTCATTTTGTTGATGGGTATGTACTCCATGTACACGGGCTTTATGTACAATGATGTGTTTTCAAAGTCATTCAACATATTTGGGTCGTACTGGTCTGTCAATTACAACGTGTCAACAGTTACATCAAACAAGAATCTGCAGTTGAATCCTAGCTCCGCAGACTACTACGGCTACCCCTATCCTTTTGGCGTGGATCCAATATGGCAGGTGATGTTTTTCATTTTTGTGAAATATATTTCTTCTTTAAATGGCCAGGACATTGCACTGGCCTAGGGATAATTGTCAGTTCCGTAGCTGCTCATGCATTTTTTATGGCATTATGTGACATAGAGATATTTGCCATTACTTTCATTAACAGTGTAAGTTGTCATTGGGCCCTTATGGAATAATGCATTTGAATTTCTAAAATTGTGATCTGTGTAGTCTTGTGCATGGTGACCAGCATTTCAGAGAAAGATTCAGGTCGTCTGGGATATGGTGCCTTGTCATTGGGTGAGTGGTATCTGGCATTGTGGATGATTGTGGTGCCTTTAGTTTCTGTTGCCAAGCTGTTCACTCATTACTGGACTGAAGGCACTGTAATCTTTCAAGGCATCTGGAAATACTCTTCCGTGGACGCAGCGTTATGTCCCAGGTGACTTGGATCGTCAGGCATACACATGTGTCAACAAATCTCTTCTGGGGAAACTGCAAACGTGGAAGTTGTGGACCCATTTAAGTCAGGACAGCAGCTTTGAAAGCAGTTGTGTGTAGTGGTTGTGTACAGTACATCAGCATCGTGTTGTTGAATTACTGTTGCAGGTAGCAGAAAACAAAATCATATTTTTGAATGCTTACAAGATGAAGATTTCCATCATCATTGGAGTTTTCCAGATGTTGTTTGGGGTTTGTCTGAGTCTGTGGAACTTCATGTAAGTAAGAGAGTGTTTAAAATATTTCAAACATGAAACCATGTTCTAAGATTCCTGTGCTGTCTGTTTATGTTTTTATGATCTGAATTCCTGTTGGTTTGTATGCATTACAAAGTGGAGAATTTTTTTCCTAGCTGAGGAACTGTTGGCTTCTGAAGAACGACACTGCGGCACATGGTCAGTTGTTTGGGAGGTACACAGATCTTATGTGGGGATACACAGTGGGTTGAGGCAGTGCGCTAGAAACCTGAAGGTCTTGGGTTCAGTTCCCGATTATGTCATTGGAATTTTTCATTGACATAATCCTACTGGCTAGGCCATGGCCCTGAGGTCGACCCAGCCTCTAACAGAAATGAGTACCAGGATTATTTCCTGGAGGTAAAGGCAGCCGGTGTGTAGGGCTGACAACCTTACCATCTTCATGTGCCAATTGTCTTGAAATCTGGGAGCCTCAAACTCCTGGAACCCTCAGGGTGTGTCCAGGCCTGTAATGGGATTGCTTTTTACAGTTTGTATGTTGAGCAGAACACTTCACTGTCCAACAGAAGTTCTTCATTTTCTTTTTAAGTCCTTTGTGATGAATACCAGGATACGATCTTGATATGACCTGCAACTTCATACTGTAAATTCTCAGGTTATATTGATGTGCAGTCCAGTAGCTGACAAGTGGAAGGAAATGACTTGTGAATTTCTCGTTGTCAACACACAGACGAAACTCACCTCAGATGTATGGCTGTCCACATTGCTGAAACCTGGGTTATGACAGCAGTGAGGACTGTTACGAGTTATCTTGTGAGTTTTGAGAATTTCACGGCAATGAGATCAAGAATCCCACTTGTGTGGTGTGTGATGTCGTGGGGTGAGCAGTTTTTGCCATTTTGAAGGAAACATGATGCTATCATTGCTAAGGGTATGTCACTCAAGAATTTCTTCTTGAATGACATAACCCAAGGAGGTGAAGGATATAGCTTATGTTTATTGGACCGTGCATCATCTTGATGGTTGAATGAAGAGAGACCAACTTGATGTCACTTGCTTTATTATTTCATTATTTACTGCTCAACATGTTTCGGATGTTAGTACATCCATCCTCAGGAGCTTGCGACTTATTTGATGAGTTATTTCATGGGTTATATTGTTCTGGTTTGATGTGTGTTGGTGTTACGTTGTGGTTTGGCTGGGGTGGTGTGGTGTGGTATCCGGATACCACACCACCCCAGCCAAACCACACTGTAACACCAACACACATTGAACCAGAACAATACAACCCATGAAATAACTCATCAAGTAAGTCGCAAGCTCTTGAGGATGGATGTATTAACATCCGAAACATGTTGAGCAGTAAATAATGAAATATTAAAGCAAGTGACATCAAGTTGGTCTCTCTTTATTCAACTATGAAGGATATATGTTTGTTCAGATCATCGGAACCCCTTTCCCTGCAACACAGTCTTGTCCCAGACAACAGAATGCTGATTGTTATCATTCTTGTTTTTCAGATACTTCCGGAAACATGTCAACATTTATTGTGAATTCGTGCCGCAGATTATCTTCATGTGCTTCTTGTTCCTGTACATGGTGATCCTGATGTTCTTCAAGTGGACCACTTATGGCCCAAACACTGGCGGTGAGTGGGATATTGACATTATACATGTATGGAAGGCGCAGTGGCTGAGACTTTATATTGTGCTGGTGTCAAGTTACCTTGTGTCCGGGTGGCTGCACTGAGTACAGTCCATATTGTGGTGGTCATCCTCATCACTGCTGTCTTAATTTGGCCCCCAACTATTATGTATAATCTAATGTTTCTGGTTAGTTGGTAGTTTTCATTTCACTCACGTTTTAAACTGCATCGCTCTATCGTACATTGCGTATGGTGGTTTGGCTGGAATTTCTAGAAATTGTGTTGAAAGTGCACTGACAGTAACAGATAACGTCATTACTACAATCAAACCCGTCAGTTTCTGTGAAAGTTGGCGTAATACGTGTGTATATATAATAGCTAGGATTACTGTAACCAAACTTTTTTCTTGTACAAAAGCTAAAGAACAAAATGTATTAAATATGCATAAAAACTAATGAAGATATTGAAAACTTTCTGTTGCGGTTGATATAACATGCTTTTAGGAAGAAGAAAAGTACAGAACAACACATTGTGCTGCAATATACATTTTTAGTATTGTTTATATGGAACTTAACCTTTTGGTGCCAGAATTATTTTTTTAATTTCAGCACACCCTGTGTATAAAATGTGTATAATACAGGAACCAAATACGTTAGAATTATGAAAAACTGCATTTTTAAGAGAAAAAAGCAGAGAGTATACACCATGTTTAAAATATTCAGTACCTATATTTGTTGAATAAATATATAAAATGCAACTTTAGAGGTTAGCAGTGCGGTACGACCACTATAGTTGACATTAGGCATCAAAAGGTTAATATAAGCAGTTTTAAGGATTCGAATTTTTCCGTATGTTACAAGGCCTTGCCTTCAACAGGCATTTCGTCTGTATTCTAATTTTTTTAATGGCTTCGCTAGACAGCTGATATATGTAACTGTCTCAGCTTTTGAGAGTCATCTGTGGACTGATTGATTTACACTGTATATTTCTGTAAGGTACATTTTACTTATTCTGAATGAATGTTTTGCTCATGGAGTGATGGTGTTCCTTAATGTTTATGACCACACCGATTCAAATATTGACCTGGAGACTGGCTGTTCTGACACTTTATATATATTTTCCAGCCTTCTCCTGGGGTAAAATGAAGTCAGTTTTGCTTCCAGCCACATCCTTTACAATTCATTGCTCACTAATCATCATACCATTCAAAGCTGTCTAATCTGAGTTACTGTATACTCCATGTTCTGCATTTTGGATTTTTCATTGTGCATCATTTTGGACATTTTGTCATATTCTGTTAGCACCTTCCTGCTCCTCAGTGTCATGTACTAGATATTTGGCACTCTCATTCCCTTACATTGCAAATTTTTTTTTGCAAAGAAATGAACAGAACTGAAAGATGCAAAATTTGAGGGTCTCATAGCAGTGTGCTAAAGATTTAAGTCTTTGTTATGTGTCGCTGTGCTAGCATTTCGTGACATTTCAAAGGATCTTAATGTCTTCCTCTTCGGGGTTAGGCGCTGCCAACACGAAGGCTGTGTGATGGCTCGACACATGACACACTGCTCACACAACAGCACAGCATCACTTCACAGAAGACTTGCATCTTCACAAAAAAGGGAGTTTAGGTGAATGTGTATGAGATGGGGAGAGTTGGGACATGACAATATTGAGCTCTGAATGTGGAATTGTTGAATTATTTGAAGATACTAATCCAGGCTGTTTCTTTTCCAGATGAAAGGACAGGTCCTTACTGTGCCCCATCAATCCTGATAACATTCATTAACATGGTGCTGTTCAAATCAAACACTGCCCCGCAACAGTGCGATCCATACATGTTTGCCGGACAGGTGAGAGATTGAATGGTTATACAGTGGAAATTAATTCTAGTCTAACCTCAAAACTGATGTTGACAGTACTAGAAAATGAAAGGTATAAACAATTTGGACATTAAAGGTTGCTGTCTTTTGGGACACCACACACCTAGAGACACCACACACCTATAGACACCATACACCTAGAGACACCGCACACCTAGAGACACTGCACACCTACAGACACCGCACACCTAGAGACACCACACACCTAGAGACACCACACACCTATAGACACCATCTAGAGACACCGCACACCTAGAGACACTGCACACCTACAGACACTGCACACCTAGAGACACCACACACCTAGAGACACCGTACCACTTCGGCAGACTTGTGGACTCTTGGATAGAAGCACAGTGTAGAGCAGCTACTTTGTGTTGCTTAACATTTCTGTTAATTTGTCAGATTGTATACATGTGGCTGAGTGGTGTTTGAATGAATGAGGCTGGAACATTGTTAGAGTGATACTAACAGGGGAAAACTGTAAGTACCGAGAAGGAAATCTGCCCCACTGCCACTTTATCGTTCACAAATCCCACATACACTGGCCTTAAATCAAACCCAGGGCTTGTGTGGTTAGAGGCCAGTGACCAACTAGTGCTGTTGATTATTTTACCTAACATTGCCCTTAATTTTTTGTGTGTCTGTAGGGACCCCTCATCTCTAGGTATGTCAGATAATTGTGGTGTATTTGGTAGGAAGCCATATTGTTATGTTTGTGTTACAGTTGACCCTTTAACACTTCCATTTTGTCTTTTGAAGTGTTTCTGTCTCAGCAGTTTTCTCACATCTATCTGCAGTGCTGTAGTCCCTGCTAAATACAAAATTGTGTTTGTAACTAGGCTGTCAGATGTGAAACCTGAAGCATGTGTGCCATTAATATTCATCTTTGACATACTCCATTTTAAGTGCCAGGTTTCTGCTGCAGTCAGAGCACCATCCAATTTAAATGCCCACTGCAGGACAGTATTTTGTCTTCCAGTTCAAAGAGCTGTAGATATAATGGGACAGTGTTGTGTTGTTTGTCAGCTGAAGGGTGAGACATAGTAAGAAACAGCTGTCAGGGTGCATGTAGACTGAACATTGATTTATTTATCTGAACTAGGCCACACAGTTACAGTTAGGTAATTAAATACTGATTCACTGAACCTTCTGTGTGCTGGTACAGTTGGTGTATTGGTGTCATCATTGTTACCATTGGACTACCTTTTGTCTGTTTTAATAGTACTGTGACATGTCACATTGCTGGCCTGCAGTTCTGGAGGTAGGACCTTAACATTGCTGTAACCTGCTATGTGTTGGGTGACAAATTTTTGTTTTTGGCTCATGCCATTTTGAGAGGGGGCTAGAAGGGGTACAGATTGGTTGTGATGAGGGCACATATTTGGAATACTCCAGTTGTGATTTACAGTATATTGTGTATTATATTTTGTACAAAGGGAAGTGTGAGTTCCATTTGAAGGTGTGGTATCCAGCTTCTTCCCAATTCCGTGCTGAGTCGGGCAGACGGGCACCCTTAGCCTTAGACTTTATGATTTTTGCCCTAGGCAGTGCCTTTAGTAATGGAGTCTAAGTTAATAGACTGTACAGAATTGCACAGTCTAACACATCCAGTGACCCCCACAGTGAAATGTTACTACTTTTTTGCACAAAAGTTACAGAGTCGACAGAATTGCATCCAGTGACCCAAATATCACTACTTCTCTGCACAAAAGATGTGCCGTTTACACCAATGAAGAGAAAACCTCACAATATTGCATCCAAAAATCAGGATAAAATATTTCTTCATTAATATCACTACTTACGATTCAAAAAAACATTACTCTATTATTCTCCCTACATTTAATTACTTTTAACCACATTACCCATGTTATTCTACATTTGAAATTACATTTATTTTAAATTCATAATGTATACATGTAATAACATGTAATACGAGATCTCACACTCTATAAAGCATTGCTAATTGTGTATAACATTTTTTAGGGCTGAGCCTGAAGATGGCTCTATAAGAGGAGCCGAAACATGTTGCTGTTATAAACGATTTAATTAGTCTTAATTCTAATTACTTAATAAAGAGTTGTGTTAGACTGTGCAACTATATATATTGTATTGCTTATTAAACACAATTGAGATGTCTGACTGGAAAATAATAAGTAGGAGTCTTAAGTTTGTTGTGTGCTGAAGCTACCTGAGTTGTTGGCGCTGTCAGTCTTTGCCCATTGCAAGGTCGGTCAGCAGACCCTAGCAGCATGTTTATGCCTTGTAATCACAGTATGATCATGTCATCTATATTGTGTGATATCATCTAGTGTTTCACCAGTAGGATAATAAATGGCAGGAATTTGCTATTTTATTTATCAGAGTGTTTTTTTCCTTCTTATTTTTGTGCAAATTAATTTCTAGCAGGTAGGAGTGAAGTTTGTGTAAAGGAGATGGTCTAGGGTTCAGTTTATGAGCTATTTAATTCTGTTGACTGTTCGCACTTGCATATGTGAGTGTGTTGTGCTTCCATAGTATGTAACTTTTGACAGATCTTTATCTTGTTTATACCACTTATCCAGTGTCTCTTTTTGTGGTCTCAGTTCACTTACTGGACATTGTATTTCTGTTTCCAGAAAGTGTTCCAGAGGGTGCTTGTGGTGATAGCCGTTATCTGTGTACCATGGATGCTTCTCGCCAAACCGATAATGATCATGAGAAATAAACGCAAAATGCATCTTCCAGTAAGTTGCAACATGATTGAAACGAGATACAGTAGGGCCTCGATGTTAAGCTTCTTTTTTAGGATTTGTATCTTTCGTGGTCATGCATTTTAGTATCATTGTTTCGGCCTTCTGTGACAGTTTCCAGCAAATTGGGATGAGTCTGCATGGCTGGTGAGTTGACTTCCCCACTGTCATGCAGTTGTGCAGATCACTCTCAGCTCAATCAAACTCTGTATTTGTTTCAAGTGAGATTGATTTCTTTTATGCTATTTGGAATAAGACTGTCTGTCAATCATTTGGTGTATTTTATGCTTCCAAAAATTGTTTGTATTGTAGTAAAAAGAAATTTTCATTCTGATGTGTGGTTGACCGTGCATCGTAATTCAGTTTGGATAAGAAACCAACTAGATGTAACTTTGTGTTATCCTTTATTTCTCCTTTACAAGTTGCTCAACATGGTTGCCCCAAATATGTTGAGCAACTTGTAAAGGAGAAATAAGGGATAACACAAAAGTGACATCTAGTTGGTTTCTTATCCATACTAAATTTTCATTGCTTTATTTCATATTTTTATTCCTGATGTTTCAAAATATTTAGGAATGCAGTAGGCATTTTACATACAAATTGGATTATGATTTTTGTGATTTTGATGTTTTTGGTGGTTTTATTGGTCCCATTTGATTACAAACATTGAGACACTATTGTAGGCTGTTTCTGGTATTGTGTTTGAAATATTAAGGGCCTTCAAAGTTACAGTGAGGTGATTTCAAGACACTGGGAACTGACACCCCAGTACTCTGGCAAGATACTGCTGGTTGGTGTATGGCAGAGGTAGGTCCAGCCTACAGTCCAGCTTTTGACCTTTCACATTACTCACTTTGGCAGGATTGTCACACTTCTAACTCTTAGCTAATTATACAGATTCCTTTGCATTCAAGACGTTTGACATTGGAGCTCATGACTGGGCACAGACTGTCTCCACGAAGGCTGTCTTTAATCCTACTAAGTGAAGGGTTGTTTAATGCCTTAGCATTTTAAAGCCTAGCAGTGTCTCCATGTAAATATAACAAATTTAGAGCAAAATCTGATAATGAATGGACAAATATTCGAAAGGGTTCAGGTTTTACACACGAGGCTGAATCAAATACAAAGAAGCAGCATAAGATGGATGGAATTGACATCACCCAAACCCACTTAGAACAGGTAGAGTCATTCATATATCTGGGATCAATTGTGAACGGAAATAACCCAATTGGGGAAGAAATAAAGGGAAGAATTTCCCTAGGAAACAAGGCATCTTATGCAAATCAAGACCTATTTAAAAGTAAATTATTGACTAAGAATTCCAAGCTACGGATGTATAAAACATTGGTGAGACCGGCGGTAACATGTGCCTGTGAAATGTGGGTACTAAATGTGGGTACTAAATGGAAACATAAAACCCAAACTAAGGGTATTTGAGAGGAAGGTTCTAAGAAGAATCTGTGGACCCACTAGAGAAAAGGATGGCACATGGTGGATCAAATGGAATGAAGAACTAAACAGACTGACCGGTAATAAAAACATCATAAACTGTATCAAAGCACAAAGATTAGCTTGGTTCAGACACGTACAGCGTATGCCAGATAACAGCATGGTGAAAAAGTATATGAGTGGTCACCCGCACTAACAAGATCGCTAGGAAGACCAAAAAATAGATGGGAAGATGATGTAAAGAGCGACATAACAAGGATGAAAATAACAAATTGGAAGGACTGCATCAGAGACTGGACCAAATGGAAGACACTCATTGAGAAGGCCAAAACTTCTCTGAAGTTGTAGCGCCTCAAGAAGAAGAAGAAGGGTGAATCAAATGAAAACCTTAAATATTTTTTTATTTCTTATCATGGATGATATGGTGTGCTGATCCATGACTCATATCCAGATGTGCAGCTATTTCATTCACCGTTACACAGCGATTTTCCTTCACAATGGCTTCAACTGCTGCAATGGCGTCTGGTGTCACTACGTGGTGTGCCTGACCAGGTCGAGGAGAGTCTGTTACAGAACTAATGCTGTTCAGGAACTTCCTAGTCCACTCGTACACTTGCTGTAGTGACAGACATGCATCACCATACTGAACTTTCATTTGTTGATGAATTTTGATAGGTTTCACCCCTTCACTATAAAAAACAGATGACAGAATGCTGTTCTTCTTTGGTGCATGTTGCGAGCGGGGCCGCCATTTTTACACTACTACTGCGCCGTTATCTTGCATTCCTGCATCATACTGCCACCTGTCGGCCACTCTTCAAACTATGAGTATCATTGTTGTCAACTTACAAGACAATTGGGCTGTGTTTCGAATTTTTATCGCACTTTTACGGTTTCCATTTGACTCTTCCTCATATTTAGGTGCCGCCGTCTTCTTCTTCTTCTTCTTCTTCCTCAGTAGGACCCGTGGCTAATGCCACAGATGTACTGCAGCCCATAGGCTTATTGTACTCACTCTATCCCCCCCCCTGTTTGGACGTTCCCACATTCGCCGCCAGTTACCCCCACGTCCACAACGACGCAAGAGATCCTAGTAGCAAAAGGTGGAACTATGTGGGCGAGAATTAACCGGTAATTTTGCCTGAGATTGCGACTTCCACGTCAATTCAGGGATCTTTTACATGCCGCAAACCTGCGACATGGGACCCACGGCTTTATTTCCCTTCCGAAGGAAGGCGTGCTGAGGATTTTTTCGCCCTGAAAAATCCTGATGGCTTTGGCCGGGTTTGAACCCGCGAACTTGGGTACTTAAAGGCAGCACGCTACCGCTAGACCACTGAAGCCGCTTTTAGGTGCCTTGATAAATTCAAAAAATTAATAAGTGATGAAATGAAATCAAGAATTGCTGCAGCTAACAGATGTTTGTAGAGTGTAAGACAAATATTTAGATCTAGAGCCATGAGTAAAGCAGTTAAAATTGAGATATATGAAATGATGGTGAAACCAGCTGTAGTGTGTGGAGTGAAACATGGCCGGTGGCTGAGACAGATATGAAAAGACCCACTGGGAGAGGAAAATATTAAGAAGAGTGCATTGACCTGTGGTAGAGCAAGGAATATGGAGAGTAAGAACTAAGCAGGAATTGAGGGAGCTATATAAATATCTAGATATAGTAGCAGGTATTAAAAAGAAGAGATTCGAATGAATTGGACATGTAGTAAGAATGGATCAGAGAAGGACAGTTAAGAAAATATTTGAGAGTAAACTGGAGGGAAGTACGAAAAGAGGATGACCTAGCGTGAAATAGCTGGAAGATGTAGAGATGGTGACACAAGGCAGTCGATAGGGAGGGATGGGCAGCCATAATTAATTAGGCCAAGACTGTTAGACTGCTGTAGAGCCACGGAGTGAGTGATTGAGTGAGTGAGTGAGGTGTCTATATGTGCCGTGTACCATAACACAGTGTGTTGCTGTGCTCCATTAGGTTCTTATAGCATGGCTTTCATCAGTTCGTTATTGTTTTTCAAATGTAGACTGTTATTTTATGCTTTGTTGACCATGCATCCTAGTATAATCTTTGTAAATAAACCAACTTGATGCACAAACTTTTCATGTACTTTATTTCTATTCTCTACATGTTTCGGACAACCATGTGCCCATCATCAGGTGAATTAACTGTATCAATGTGATACCTGGTATATGTCATTCATGTCACTCTTTGTGGATGACCATCTGGTATGCAGGTTGGAACGTGTGTACCAGAAGGTCATCCACACAGAGTGACATAAACCAGGTATCACATTGATACAGTTAATTCTCCTGATGATGGGCAAATGGTTGCCTGAAACATGTAGAGAATAGAAATAAACATACATGAAAAATTCAAGTGTCAAATTGGTTTACTTACAAAAACGGTAATGTAGACTGTGTCGTGTGATTGCCGGTTTCTGCCATGGCATAAATGAGACCTTCGCTCTTCCGGGTAGTTTGTTGCGGACGTTTTGGGACAACCATTTTGGTCCCATCTGTAAGGGTCAAGCAGTACAACGTGGGACTGAAATGTCAGTAGTAAACTACCAATCCACACTCTGTTAAATATCAGAAGAGCAAAGATTTCATGGACACTGTGTTTTTGTGAGATACAAACTGAAGTTGTATATGAAATAAAGAAGATACTTAAATATTCTTTTTACTTGGTTGATGAACCTCCATTTATTTATCTGGTTTTGACTCAGCACTGTTAGATGGTTTACAGACTTACCATCTCCTGAAATGTGAACAGTATGTTGCACTAAGATGTGCGTGTTAATTATGAAATGTTCTGATGATGATACATTAGTAGCTCTCTGAACTTTGTGGTGTTGTGTCTGGAACAGAACATTCTGTATCAGAAACTGAGCCTGTTGATATCCTGAGTAGGAAGGCACACGGTTGGTTGGTTCCATTAGCAACTTAAAATGTACAAGATTTGAGGTGTTGCATGGTCATGAAAATTTTTGTTGTAGTCTGCTGTGATGTGCGTGTGTATTTCAGTTGGTGGGTACTGGTACTGTGGAGGAACATACCTGTATGATCAGGGTAGAGGTGAACCTTGCTGGGGCAGTTCCTGCTTATACACAAACTGGGGGAGCAAACAAACAAGTCACAGAAGATGGGAGTAGACAGTAAGAGCCAGGGATTGGGAAATAGAGAATATAACTGGATGGATTAATGTTAACAATAGGGCAGGGCAAAGAGAGAGTAACAGAGGTTCAGTTTCAGAACCACTGGCAGGGGAAAGCCCCCCCATCTGTTGCTGTGATTCAGCACTCCTTTTCTGCGTAACCTCACATCACATTTTCGTAGTTAGCAACTTCCACAATTTGATTTATTTCTGCCCTGAAGGTGGGGGCAGTGTGTTTCTGCAGAACGTTTGTAATTACCTTCCAGGCTGCATGGTGTAACAAGTATGTGCCAGTAGAATACACTTTCAAAAGGGTTAAGATTTCCTTTGTTCTTAGTTAAACAGCAACCATCACAACCATGCACTTGGGCCAGAGAATGGAGATGCAGAGGGTCAAGGGCAGATTCCCCCTCCACTGCCACCACACAAAGAAGAAGAGGAAGAAGAGATGGGAGAAATTATAATCCACCAGGGTATCCACACGATCGAGTATGTGCTTGGATCCGTGTCACACACAGCGTCGTACCTGCGGTTGTGGGCCTTGTCTCTCGCACATGCCCGTAAGTAATGGTACTCATTAGGAGGAGTTGAATCTCCTACGAAGTGTCAATCATTGACAGAATTAGTGTGTAAAAATTGATGTACAGTAGTCTCCATGTTCATGGCTAATGGGTACTGTTGCAGCTGTCACAGACAGTGGAAGCACAAATATTGGAATTATTTCATTATAAAACCCTGTCCCTTTGGTTCAAAGAACTTACGAAATACCAGTAATGACATACAAAATCACCTCAAGAAGCATGAAAAATGAAGTTTTATCTTTTATAGAATACTTACATTTCCAGAGAGGCGGAAATCACAGTGCCTCATAGTGCCAACCATGCTTGTGACTGGTCATGGCTCTACAGGTGGGAGGTTTGGTTCACCCTCTCAATAAGCCTGTTCTTATATTCGGTGATTTATATTGCTTCAGACCCCTGAAGAAGTGTACAGCTGGCAAGGGATTTGCAACAGATACCTGTGTGCAGCAAGCTGTCTCATCCTGGTTGCAGACACTTGTCACTGATTTGTTCTGTGTCAGGTTATGAGCCTGTTTAAGAGTATGGATACTGTTCCGACATTTGTCTGGGGTGACATGAATTCGGTGTAACTCATTTGTTATAGCAGGTCTCCAGGCCAGTAATTGAACCTGTGACCTCCCAAATGTGAAAATGGGGTGTTGATCACTCAAGCATGATGCTCATTTGTAGTCAACATTGTAGCATGTGCCTGCTGTTGCAGAGTTGTCCGAGGTGTTGTGGAACATGGTGCTGCGTAACGGCCTGATGTTTGAAGGTTGGGGCGGAGGGATTGCTCTGTGGATTGTGTTCGCCATGTGGGCAGCACTTACCGTTGCCATCTTGGTTCTTATGGAAGGGCTGTCGGCATTCCTGCATTGTCTGCGACTGCATTGGTATGTTATTGGACTGAATGCATATAGAAGAGGCAGTGTAGAAACAGTAAGAAATGTAGGGTTACATAAAAGGTGGGGAATTTCTTGACAAATATGAGCAACTGTTAGCTTTTCAATGATGGCCAAGTCCCTCCTGCTGTGGTTTGGATCCCATGTCAAAGCTGTAACCATCATTTACCATCCTTCTTTTTTATTGTGACCCTGTCGTTGGACATGACCGTATGCACCATATGGAGCTGTCAGATCAGAAATGGATTCTAAACCCTTATCAGAGTGGGTGGGGATCAGGAAGATCCAGTGGTTTGAACTTGAAAGCACCAGAAACCAAGCAAGCAGGCAAGGGAAAGCAATCATCCAGGCAGTTAACCAACCAATAGTTGCAAGTATAATGAGTATGGAATATAGTATCCTAAAAATTTAGCGTATGGTAATGTGCACAAGTGAAATGTGCACAAAAGGATATTTAATGGTGCAGTTTTTAATTTAGAGTTTTCGCCAGCTTTGTGAGAGAGATCAAGACATTAAAAAAAAAAGTATGTTCTCTAGAATCTCCTGAAACTTTCATACGGTGGTCTGTGGGCCATGGCAGCATGTACTGTGCTACCCTGAAGATGGAGGCCATTTTTTAAAGTGTTGGTACCGTTTTCATTGTTACACTGTGCATGTTATCGAGTCACTCAATTAATACACCAACTAATACACATATATAAAATTTACACATTAAAACACTAAAACTGCTCCGACATGTTTCGGTCCTAAGACCATCATCAGGGAGCTGTATTTCTTTGCCTTGCTAAAGTCACATTAAAAGCCACATTAAAA